>OJIR01000002.1_pt1 | contig 95614 bp, 98 predicted proteins | sample 1595711 | NCBI WGS metagenome assembly OJIR01 (sample SAMN05416846, study PRJEB24817) | seawater metagenome | isolation source: Sea water | place: Canada:Atlantic | collected 2013-07
CTACACTAGATCGCTCGTCGGCAGCGTCAGATGTGTATAAGAGACAGTTATTAACTACCCCTAATTTTTTTATTTTTTCTATTAAATTGTTTGCATTTTTTTCATCCGAAAATAAACCTGCTTGTAAGTATATTTTTTTATTTAACCTTTCAACTTTCACTTTATTTTCAAGATCTATTAATTCTACTTTTACAAACTCACTACCTTTTTCAATTATTTCTAATCTATTGGCTGCGGCATAAGATAAATCAATAATACGATCTTTAACAAAAGGGCCTCGATCGTTGACCCTAACTATTACCGTTTTTTTATTTTTAAGATTTGTTACTTTCACATAGCAGGGAAGTGGGAGAGTTTTATGAGCTGCCGTCATTTTATACATATCATATACTTCTCCGATTGAAGTTTTATTACCATGATATTTTTTTCCATACCATGTGGCATAACCATTTGCCGTATATGGCTTTAAAGTTGTCATTGGATAATACGTTTTACCAAAAACCTTATAAGGCCGATTAGAGAACTTATTTAAAGGCTCTTTTTTGGGTATCGCATCTGGAATACTCGAAAGATTTTCTGGTAGATTATCTGCAGGTCCATCATCAAGATAGTAAGCCCCTTTAGAATCTGAATCTATTACAGGAGCTTCATTATTTTTGTCAACATTATTTGTTTGACACCCACTAAAAATCAAAGCTACCACTAAAAATACAATATTTTTTTTATTCATTAATCTCAAGGTTTATATTTGAATCAAGTTGTTCAATATTTTTTTTGTACTTATCCATTTCATTCTTATTATTATTCGCTTTAGCAATTTTATACAAATATAAATAAGATAGTGTATGTTTTTTATTTTGACTTACAACTTTTTTGAACAGTTTATTGGCGTCGTCTTCATTATTTTGATGATAATTTGCTAAACCTAAATGAAAATTTGACTCATCTGCATTTGGTTCACTTTTAACCCAGTCCTCCGCTATGATTATGAGCTTACTCCAATCTTTTTTATTGAGTGCACTTACTACTTGCATAAAGTATGGCTGATTTTCCTCTGGAGTATCCCAAAAAGCACTTTCAGGCGCAGCTGTAACCGAAATTTCTTTTCCATTAACTATCATTTCTTCAATAATTTCTACAGGCATGCTGTAATAGAAAGCTGATCTTCCAGGTGTTTTAAAAGTTGTAATGCCTATTAATTCACCTTGATAATTAAAAAGACCTCCTCCACTAGCACCCAACATAAAAGAGGCAGAAGATTGAATTATGTGATGGCCATTATAATTAAATTTGGCTTTTATAGTACCGAAAGAAGACCCTGGTTTTGAAGAATTTCCCCCATAGCTTTTCGTAAAAACATCTGTTTCATATTCTACATTTGCTGTATTGGTCATAGTTACCGGCTTTAATTCCAAGAATTTAAATTTCAAAATACAAAGATCGCTTTTCCAATCTGCTATTAAAGCATCAGGCGAATAACTTACTCCATATTTAGTGACATGGATTCCCTGTGAATTTGCAATTACATGACAATTGGTCACGATGTAGTTTTTTGCAACCACGACACCAGAGCCTACTCCATGATTACCCTTATCGTTTGCTACGTGAACTTTTACAACCGATGGGTTTGTGTTTAATAATACTTCAATGCTTGGAGTTGAAAAACCCGTTATTGGAAATAAAGTGATTAGGAAAATAATCTTTTTTTTCATGGCTTATAAATAACTTATTATTTAATAGGCAGTAGACAAAATCAACTGCCTAAGTTCATGTTATTTTAGCCACACTTACTTTCGCCACAGTTCAGACAAGTTAGGCATCCATCCATCATGATAGCTGCTTTTGTTTGACACTTATTGCATAACTGTGCATCTTTTGGAAAACCAGATTCATCTAACTTATTAGGATTTTTTTTTAGATACTCTGCTTTCTTATCATCGATTAATTGTTGCTGATGCTCTTCAGGTTCTGTTACTTTTAGCATACCAATATTTTGAAGGTGTTCTTCTAGGACTTGGCCTAATTCGGCAACTAAACTAGGGACATATTTACCCCCTTTTTTGTAATAACCTCCATTAGGATCGAAAACACTTTCTAACTCTTCAATTAAGAATGTTAAATCACCGCCTTTTCTAAATACCGCTGACATTACTCTTGTAAGACCAACTATCCATTGAAAATGCTCCATGTTTTTTGAATTAACAAATATCTCAAAAGGCCTTCTATGTTCTTGATCTGTACCTTCATTCATAATGACATCGTTAATAGTTATATATAAAGCGTGTTCTGTCACAGGAGTTTTTACTTTATAAGTTGAGCCTGTTATTTTGTCTGGTCTTGCTAAAGGTTCGCCTATCCTAACTACTTCAGCGGGTATTTCCTTTTTTTCATCTTTTTGCTCATCTATTTTTTCAACAACAGAATAACTTACTATTTTCTTTTCAATCTTTATTGACATCTACTAACTCCTAGAATTTTCCGTAATAACCTTCTTTTAAGGCATCATACAAATTAGCTGCTGAATGCATCTCTCCGTCATACTCAATTTCTTCATTACCTTTTACCTCGATTTCTTGTCCGTCGTCAAGAGTAAACTTATAACTGGTATTTTCTAAATCTTTTTCAGTTACCAAGACACCTTGGAAGGCTTCTGGATTAAATCTAAAAGTCGTACAGCCTTTTAACCCTTTTTCGTATGCATACAAATATATTTCCTTAAAGTCCTCGTAATCATAATCCGTAGGAACATTGATTGTTTTAGATATTGAACTATCAATCCATTTCTGGGCAGCAGCTTGAATATCCACATGAGCTTTTGCCTTAATAGTTGAAGAATCAATAAAATAATCTGGTAGTTTCTCTTCAGCTTTTTCTGAAAAAGGCATTGCTTTAGGATTTACTAATGCTCTATATGCAAGAAGCTCATATGAAAAAACATCGACTTTTTCTTTTGATTTTTTACCTTCCACAATAACATTACGACTATAGTGATGTGCAAATGACGGTTCAATTCCATTGCTGGCATTATTTGCCAGAGATAATGAAATGGTACCTGTTGGCGCAATAGAACTATGATGAGTAAATCGAGAACCCCCTTTGGCGATTTGAGCTTGAATGGAGGGAGAAAACTGTTGCATATATCTGCTGTACTTTCCTAGTAAAACCTTCCCTTTTAACTTATCCCCAACTTTAATTCCATCTTTTTTCATTTCTGGTCTCATTAAAAGCATTGATGCTGTGACCTCAAAATCTTCATCCATTATTGGTGCTGGACCCTTTTCTTTGGCAAGCTCTATACCAACCTGCCAACCTATTTCCGCTAGAATTCGACTAACTTCATCTGTAAATTTCAAAGATTCTTCATCACCATAAACAAGACCCATCATTGATAACGTTGATCCGAGGCCTAAATAGCCCATTCCATGACGTCTTTTTCTAACAATTTCGTCCCTTTGCTTTTTTAACGGTAAACCATTGATCTCAACAACATTATCAAGCATTCTTGTAAATATACTGACGACCTCTTTATAATTATTCCAATCAAAATGTGCCCCTTCTGTGAAAGGTTTTTTTACAAATTTTGTTAAATTTACAGATCCAAGTAAACAAGCTCCGTAGGGAGGTAATGGTTGTTCACCACATGGATTTGTGGCTCTTATATTTTCACAAAACCAGTTGTTATTCATCTCATTAACACGATCAATCAGTATAAATCCAGGTTCCGCATAATCGTATGTTGATGACATAATAATGTCCCATAATCTCTTAGCTTGAATAACTTTATATACTCGACATGCAACTTTTCCTGCGTTTTTTCCTTCAGTTTTAGAAAGATATTTTTCCGGTATTGGCCAGTTTCTCCAAACCACTTGCTCTTCATTTTCTAAATCTAAGTTGTCATCCTTTGCTTCTTTTGCCGTTACAGGGAAAGCAACTTTCCATTTTTGATCATTTTTAACTGCTTCCATAAAATCTTTAGTGATTAAACAAGATAAATTAAACTGTCTTAATCTACCATCCTCTCTTTTTGCTTTAATGAAATCAGTAACGTCAGGATGGGCAATATCAAAAGTGGCCATTTGTGCTCCACGCCTACCTCCTGCACTTGAGACTGTAAAACACATACGATCATAAATATCCATAAATGAAAGTGGGCCACTTGTATAAGCTCCTGCGCCTGCAACGAATGCTCCCTTTGGCCTTAACGTTGAATACTCATAACCAATTCCACAACCCGCCTTTAAAGTCAGGCCTGCTTCATGAACTTTATCTAAAATATCAGTCATGCTGTCCTCGATTATTCCAGATACCGTACAGTTAATTGTGCTTGTAGCCGGTTTATGTTCTAAGGCGCCAGCATTTGAGGTAATTCTTCCAGCAGGGATTGCCCCATTCTGTAATGCCCAAACAAATTTAGCGCCCCAATGTTCTCGGACTTCTTTGTTTTCCACTTCGGAAAGTGCTTTAGCAACTCTTAGGTAGGTATCATCAACATTTTTATCAATAAAGTCACCTTTCTTGGACTTAAGTCGATATTTTTTGTCCCATATATCAAGTGATACTGGTTGGACTGGAATTGAAACCTCTTCAGGATGGCCCTCATTGTCTGGTACCGCTTTAAGCATTGCAATCCCCCTAATTTAAAGTGCTAAATTGCTTATTTATGTGAAAATGTTAGTTTTTTTAAAAACCACTACATCTTGTGGCTAATATAGAAATAATATCATCTGATTGTGTCTGGTCAAGTGATTTTTATTTAAAAACTACTAAAAAAATTATAGCTTTAAAAATCATTATCTAAAAGAATTACTTTCATAAAAATTAATTTTATTTCTACACAAATTATATGAGAAAATAAAAAAAATGCGTTTAATTATTTACAATATTATTGTCTATCTAGTTCTTCCCCTTACTATAATTAAATTAGTTTATAGAGGATTAAAAAATAAAGATTATTTAAGGGGTTGGGCTGAGCGTTTCGCCATTTACCCGGATTCTGAAAAAAATAAGTGGATAAAAAGGAAAACCTTATGGATTCATTGCGTCTCTGTTGGCGAAACAAAAGCGATTTATAGGCTTTTAGAACAATTAGAAGAAAAGCATCCACGAGCGCATTTCTTGATCACCCATGGTACACCGACAGGAAAAAAAGTTGCGCTCCCAAAAAATAAAAATATCCACAGAGCTTTCCTGCCTTATGATGCTTTTGGTCTAGTTAAAAGGTTTCTTAATTTTTATAGACCAACGGTCGGAATATTGCTTGAAAAAGAAATTTGGCCAAACTTAATTACTCAATGTAACCATAAAAAAATGCCTCTTCTTCTTATAAATGGAAGACTTTCAAATGAATCCATTAATAACTATCTAAAATTTAAAAAATTTTATACTCCTTTGTTGAATAAACTGTCAAATATTTACGTACAGAGTAAATCTGACAAGAAAAATTTTGAGCAATTAACTCTTCATAAAGTTCAAGTAATGGGCAACTTAAAATTTGACCAAATACCTCCCAAAGAAACAATGAAGATCACAAAAAAAATGAAGGATAATTTAATGATTAACGATCAAATTGTAATAGTTGCAGGCAGCACGCGAGAAGGTGAAGAAGAAATTATTCTTAATCAAATATTAAAGATGAATAAGAAAAATATTACTTTAATCTTGACGCCAAGACACCCAGAAAGATTTAGTAAAGTTGAAAACCTTTTAAAATCAAAAAATTTGAAATTTGCTAAACGAAGTCAGGCCTCTTCAATTAAATCAACACCAAATTTTATACTAGGTGACTCCATGGGTGAAATGTATATGTACTACGAATTGGCAAATATCGTAATTCTGGGAGGTAGTTTCTTTAATTATGGAAGTCAAAACCCAATTGAACCAATAAAAATGAAAAAACCAACCATTATTGGACCGTCGATTTTTAACTTTAAAGACATCATCCTTGATGCTATTGAATCAAAAGCCGCTATTCAAATAAATCATATCCATGACTTACCCAAAACTATTAAAAAATTAAGCCAATTAAAAACACAAAATTCAATGATTCAAAGATCTGAAAAGTTTATTTCAAGGTCAGAAGGAAGTTCAAGAAAAGCATTAAAATTTATCAGTCAATATTTTTAATCAGAGGTGCAATTTCTTTAAATATAGGATTATCAGATGAGCCTAGCCATTCAAACACAACTGATTCAACATTTGTAATAATACATCCTGCACTTTTTAACCTTCCTAACGCATTTTGCTTATTTAATATATTCCTTGAAACTACTGCGTCTTCTATTACAAAAACTTCTTTACCTGCTTTGAGAAGCCCAAGTGCAGTTTGAAGAATACAAATATGTGTTTCCATTCCAATTAAAAAAACTTGAGGTTTAGTACGGATTAAATATCGATTAAAAATAGCATCATCAGTACATGCAAAGGCCTTTTTTTCTATATAGCTTGCCTCATTAATAAAAGCCTTAATAGATGGCAAAGTTGTGCCTAAGCCTTGTGGATATTGTTCAGTGATAATTGAAGGAATTTCTAATTTTTGAGCTACAGTAAATAAAAGCTCACATCTCTTAATAATTTTATTAATAACTTCTTTTGGCATAACAGAAGCCAATTTTACTTGCATATCTACTAAAACCAATTGGCTCTTATTTTTTGCGGCAATCATTACTGTTCCATTATTAAATATTTATTTGTTTCAATTATGTCTTGTTTTGTTAGCATGCCAACAGAAAATTTTAAATTAATTAAATTCATTAAGTAATCATATTTGTTATCAAGTATATCTTTTTCAGCATCAAAATAAACTTGTTGGGCTCTTAAGACATCTATACTATCTCTTAAACCTGCCTTAAAACCTAAATTGGTTGAATCAAGTGTTAATTTGGCACTTTTTAATGCAACGTCATAAGCGACTATTTCAGCAAAATTTGTTTGGAGATGCAAAAAATTTTCTCTTACTGCTAACTTAACTTGTCTTTCTAAATATTCCTCATCTTCTTGTAATTTGAGTTTAAGTAATTTACCCTCACGTACCCGAGAACTTCTGAACCCACCTTGATAAATAGGAATATTTATTTCAACACCAATCGCATCAGAAAAATTTTTACCCCCTTGATTTTTAGTTGTGCCATAAGGGTAGCCTCCGCTATTCCAATTTCTTGATCGAGAGGCAAATGCATCGATTGTTGGAAATCTGTCTCCAGCTCGAATATCAATTTCCCTATCGGCAATTTTGACTTCATCTCTCCTTATTTGAAGATCTAAATTATTCTCAATTGCGATATCAATCCATTCTTCTGCCTTATTTTCAACTTCTGTAAAGGTAATCACTGGATTTAATTTATTTAGCTTTCCTGGTAATGACCCTGTGACAGTTTCAAATTCTCTTTTTTTGATTTTAAAAAGTTGTACAGCATTTAATTGTTGAACTTCTATCAATGCAGCTTTTGTTTTTGTTTCATTAACATCGGTAATGGAAACTAATCCAGCATTAAACATGGCTTCTGCTTCAGCAAGCTGTGCAAGTATTTCTTTGCGTTGGGCTTGAAGTAAATCAATCTCATCTGATGCCTGGAGTGTTTCAAAATATAATTTCACAACACGATAAATCAAATCTTGTCTGGACCAAAGAAGTTGTTTGTCACTTAGGCTAGTTTGAATTAAATTTTGTTTATAGCGGTTATAAGAAGCATAGTTAAAAATTGGTTGCCTCACTACAACGCCATATTCATAGTTTTGGTAATCTGCATTCGTTCCAGCCAATAAGACATTACTGATTGGTGTATTAAATTTCCTTGAATTGTCGAGATCAGTATAGCTACCCTGAGCAGATATATTTGGTAGCAATAGGGACAAACCTTGATCTATTAATTCTTGTGTTGCTTTATTTTGTATTGTCGCTGCGGATAAAAGAGCATCATGCCTTAACGCTTCATTATAAAGTGATAATAAATCACTCGTTTTTTCAGCATAAATTAATGACGAAAAACTCATACTGAACAAAAATATCAATGCCCTAATATTTATCATAAGGTATCGACATAAAATTTAAGTATTGTTTTATCACTTTCAAAAAATAAACTTAGATGGTTTACCCTTCATAACTAAAAAAGGAATGACATCTTCAAAAACTGATTTGTACTCATATTCATTTTGACCAACTTTCTCAATAAGGTTCGCTTTCATAAGTATTTCTGTACCTTCGAACAAAAACAATTTACCTCCTATTTTAAGCTGTTCTCTCAGCCCCAAAGGCTCTTTAGGAACGCCGCCAGTAAATACAATCACATCATAAGGTGCAAAGTCTAAATTACCTTGAACACCATCATCATTTATATAAGATAAATTCAAAAGATTATTTTTTTGATGAATACTTTTTGCTTCTTCTAAGAAATTTTCAAATAAATCGATTGTCACGACATGCTTTGAAAGAGAAGCTAACAAAGCAGCAAAAAAACCGGTCCCTGTCCCAACATGCAATATGTGATCAGTTGGTTTTAATTGTAAGGATTGCAAAACTCTTGCCTCTTGTTTCGGTGCAAGCATATATTGTTTATGTTTAAGAGGAATTTGTGTGTCTGTGAAAGCTATTTTTTTATATAGTTCCGGCACGTATTCTTCCCTTTTAATCTTGTCGTACAAATCTAATATTAATGCATCAAACACGTCCCAAGTTCTAATTTGTTGCTCAATCATATTAAAACGTTTTAAATCGGTAAGGGTTTTCATATATTTATGAACTCTGAAAAAAATTTAGACTAAATTAGCCTCAATTATAGCTGAGACGACATCAATTGCCTTGGATATTATCATTAAAAACATCATGCTTATCTTGCTATAAGCATAATAATCAAGTAATTTATATGTATTGCTAGGGGTCCGCTTTTTAGTGGTGAGAAAAACTCTTTGAACCTGATGTGAATTAAATGTCGCCGTAGGGAATGCATCCAAAAACAGTTCCCTGCTATATATAAAAATTAATAAAGGAGTCAGTAGTGAACGCCCCAGATAAACAAATTAAAATAAATGTCGATAAATTCAATAGTAAAGATGCAGGTCTTGATAAAGGGGCTTTAAAATCTTTTGAAAACTCAAAAAAAATATATATTGAAGGGACAACGCCAGACATTCAAGTTCCTTTTAGGGAAATTTCTATTTCGGATACACCATCTGAATTTGGAGCTGAAAAAAATGCCCCCGTATTAACTTACGATACCTCAGGGCCATACACTGACCCCAGAGCTAAAATTGATATTAAAAATGGTTTGGTCCCCTTAAGGAATAAATGGATTGAAGATAGGAAAGATACTGAACAACTTAAGGGGCCTTCATCAGCTTTTGGTAAAAAAAGAAAGACAGATCCATCATTAGAGGACATGCGATTTAACCTTAAACGCAATCCAAAGAAAGCCATAGCAGGCAAAAATGTCTCTCAAATGCACTATGCTAAAAAAGGAATTATTACCCCCGAAATGGAGTTTATAGCCATAAGGGAAAATCAAAGGCGTGAGGGTATTTCGGATGTCCTTCAAACGCAACATCCTGGTGAAAATCATGGAGCACAAATTCCTCAAAAAATAACCGCAGAATTTGTAAGAGATGAAGTTGCCAAAGGGCGAGCTATCATTCCAGCAAATATTAATCATCCAGAAACTGAACCTATGGTTATTGGAAGAAATTTTTTAGTAAAGATCAATGCCAATATTGGTAACTCAGCTCTAGGATCGAGCATCAGTGAAGAAGTGGAAAAGATGGTCTGGGGAACCCGTTGGGGTGGTGATACTGTAATGGATTTATCTACTGGAAAAAATATTCATGAAACAAGAGAATGGATTATTAGAAATAGTCCTGTTCCTATAGGTACCGTTCCAATTTATCAAGCACTAGAAAAAGTAAATGGTAAAGCTGAAGATTTAACTTGGGAAATTTTTAAAGACACCCTCATTGAACAAGCGGAGCAAGGAGTTGATTATTTCACAATTCATGCAGGCGTGAGATTGGCTTATATTCCAATGACTGCTAAAAGAATGACTGGTATTGTAAGTCGGGGGGGTTCTATTATGGCAAGTTGGTGTCTAGCTCATCATAAAGAATCATTTTTATATACTCACTTTGAAGAGATCTGCGAAATAATGAAAGCCTATGATGTTAGCTTTAGTTTAGGTGATGGATTAAGACCAGGGTCAATATATGACGCAAATGACGAAGCACAATTTGCTGAATTAAAAACATTGGGCGAGCTAACTAAAATAGCTTGGAAACATGATGTCCAAGTGATGATTGAAGGTCCGGGTCATGTGCCTATGCATATGATTAAAGAGAATATGGATCTGCAGTTAGAACATTGTGACGAAGCCCCTTTTTATACACTCGGACCACTCACCACAGACATTGCTCCTGGGTATGATCATATTACTTCAGGTATTGGTGCTGCCATGATCGGTTGGTATGGCTGTGCCATGCTTTGCTATGTCACGCCAAAAGAACATTTAGGTTTGCCTGAAAAAGAGGATGTTAGAGTGGGAATTATTACTTACAAAATTGCAGCCCATGCGGCAGATCTCGCAAAAGGGCACCCAGGTGCTCAAATACGTGATAACGCACTATCGAAAGCAAGATTTGAATTTAGATGGAACGATCAGTTTAATTTAGGTCTTGATCCTGAAAAAGCAAAAGAATTTCATGATGAAACACTTCCGCAAGAGGGTGCCAAACAAGCCCATTTTTGTTCAATGTGTGGGCCCCACTTCTGTTCAATGAAAATATCCCAAGATGTTAGAGACTATGCAGCCAAAAAAGGAATATCTGACAAAGAGGCTCTGGAAAAAGGCATGGAAGAAAAATCGATTGAGTTTGTAAAAAAAGGTGCCGAAGTTTACCAAAAAATATAACGAAGCATTTTAAGGAATATTGATGGACTTATATCTTTTATGGGTAGCTTTTATTCTCGGGATTGTTGAAGGGGTCACTGAATTTATACCCGTCAGTTCTACGGGTCATTTAATTTTAGCAGCTGAGCTTTTACATTTTAATGATGACTCGAGTAAGGTTTTTGAAATTTTTATTCAGCTAGGCGCCATCCTCGCCGTTATAGTTGAATACAAAAATAAATTAATATTGACCTTTAAAGGGGCTTTGCATGAAAAAGTCTCCCAAAACTTTATTCTCCATCTATTCATTGCTTTCCTCCCGGCCGCGATAATGGGACTTCTATTTCATAAATTGATCAAGTTTTATCTCTTTAATCCAATAATCGTAGGGATAAGTTTGATAATTGGTGGTTTTATAATGATTTTGATAGAAAAAAAATTAACAATTAAAACAAAAACTAATGTTGATCAAATAACAAAAAAGCAAGCATTAATCGTAGGCTTTGCGCAATGTTTTGCTTTGATTCCAGGAGTATCAAGGTCTGCATCTACTATCATGGGCGGTCTAATATCGGGGCTGGATCGAAAAACAGCAACCGAATTTTCATTTTTTTTAGCTATCCCTATTATATTTGCCGCTTCATTATTTGATTTAGCATCCAACTTTTCAGTACTCAATATACAACATGTACCCATCTTTTTCATAGGGTTTATCACAGCATTTATAAGTGCTTTCTTAATTATAAAAGTTTTTATAAGGTATGTAGCAAACCATGACTTTGTTATGTTTGGTTGGTATAGAATTGTTGTTGGGCTAATTGCTGTTATTTATTTCTTCTAATAAAAGTTAATTATGGGGTTTATTTCAGACCAATTAATTAAATGGCATAAAACATCTGGGCGCCATAACTTACCATGGCAAAATACAGATGACCCTTATCTTATATGGTTATCAGAAGTCATGCTGCAACAAACACAAGTCAGTACTGTTTTAACTTATTTCAATAAATTCATTAAACGCTTTCCTAATATAAATACCCTCGCTAGTGCAAAAGAAGAAAGAGTCCTTGAATTATGGAGTGGGCTTGGTTATTACGCTCGAGCAAGGAACTTACACAAAACAGCCATACGAGTTTCAAAAAATTACGAAGGTAAATTCCCATCATCTTTTGATACACTTCTATCTTTACCAGGGATTGGTCGCTCAACAGCGGGGGCAATTTCTGCATTTGCTTTTAAAAAAAATAAACCTATTTTAGATGGAAATGTTAAGCGCGTATTTACAAGGTACTTCGGCATCAAGGAGTGGGCAGGAAAACTTTCAGTAGAAAAAGAATTATGGGAAATAGCTACTCGCAATTTACCTAAGACCAATAAACATATTCACACCTATACGCAAGCGCTCATGGATTTAGGAGCCACTATCTGTAGAAGAAACCAGCCGTTATGTAATAACTGTCCCCTACAAAGTAAGTGTATAAGTTTTGAGAAAAATTTAACAAAAGAAATTCCCACCTCTAAGCCAAAAAAAGCTTTACCGATAAATGAGATTTATTTATTGATAATAAATTCTAATGACTCCTATTTATTTAAGAAAAAACCATCCAAAGGCGTTTGGGCAGGTCTCTGGTCAATGCCTGAGATAGAAAATTTTAAAAGTTCTTCAAATTGGTTAAAAGAAAATTTAAATGAAGATAATTATCAAACGATTAAGATGGGGGAACATAAGACTTCATTTTCACACTACAAACTTAATATCTATTTCCAATATATATTACTCAAATCTACAATGCCTCGTAAAATTATTAATTACAAATGGATTAATAAAAGAAATTTAAAAAATACAGCTTTACCAAGCCCTATTAATAAAATTTTAAGTTCTCTTGAGAATGGTTAAAGCTTGCAGAGTTTTCTATAAAAAGGCATTATTCATACAATTATTTAAATTCTATTAAGGAAAGCTAATTGTGTGTAAATTTTTAGGCCTTATCTCTCGTGTGCTGATGGCACTCATATTTTTTGTATCTGTTATTTTTATCATGAACAATATCTATAACACTCCTAACGGTTATACCTTATATCAAGATTTGTTAGGTGCCAGAGGCATTCCAGGAATTTTTGCTCCTATCAGCATTCTTGTTCAACTTATTGCAGGATTTACTTTAATTATTGGTTACAAAATCAAAATTACTGCTTATGTGCTTTCAGTTTATTCATTTGTATGGGCATTGATTTACTTTATGAATGCTTTGGGAGGACAACCACTATTGTTAATGTCACTTCAGTATCTTGCAATTTGTGGAGGTCTTCTGCACTTAGCGTTAAACCCGGAAACCGGTTACAGTATTGACGGTTGCAAGAAAGGCAAATAATTAAATCCCAGACATAGGCACAACATGCTTATGTCTGAGGTTATTCCCACTCCATCATAGGAAATATTTTATTTATATTTCTACCATTCTGGATATCAAATAATTCCCATTTTTGTGACTCCGATTGGCCTGCAGTGTCAATTGTTAATTGAAGGTCCTGATCATTATCAATCGCTAACCTAACTTCGTCTCTTAATAATTTAAAATAATTTTGCTCTTTTAAAAAAGCTTCTTTCCATTTCTTTGTGGGAGCTCCATGACCAGGAATGACTTGCTCGATATCCAACATTAAAATTTTGTCGATAACGGCTATGAACCCGTGAATATCACCATCAATTACTGGGGTTCTCTCTGTAAATAACAAATCTCCTGCCCAAAGTGTCTTGGTTTTCATATCTTCGATCGTAACATCAGTTTTTGTATGAGCTATCGCATATGCAGTGACTTTAATTTTTCTGTTTCCTAAATCAAAAATTTTACTTTCATTTGGTTTAATTAATATATTAGGCGCAATTTGAATTGATTGATCAAATGGTACATCAAGGAATTCAAGATTTATACGTTCATAAAACTCTTTTGCAAGTGCCATCGCTTTAGGTAATTCAACATGGCCTATAAAATCTACATTTTCTCCAACAAAGGAGGCATTCCCATAAATATGATCAAGATGGACATGGGTATTGATAACATATCGAACGGGTAATTTAGAAAATTTTCTAATTGCAGTTTTAAGTTCGTTACCAATTTTTAGAGAACCTCCCGAATCAATTACAGCAATTGATTCTTCTCCGACAATAAAACCAATGTTTGCAATGTCTCCGTGGTATGTCTCGTCTACATCCAAATGTTCACCTTGATGGACAAAAATGCCTGGAGCAACTTCTTCAAAGTCAATCGAAGGGCCTGAAGCAAAAATAAACATACTAAAGGTCAGTAAAAAAATTGAAAGCGATGAATGTTTCAAAAAAAAGTTTTTTCTATATCTAATCATGTAAATTTATTATAATCTGATTATAAAATTTAACTAGTCAACTAACCTGATGAATAATAATACCAAATATACAAACGTAGCCATTGCCTTACACTGGTTGATTGGAATTGCTATCTTGTTTATGTTTATTCTTGGATGGTTTATGACAGAGCTACCAAAAGAATCAGCAAAGACGACAAGTTTTGATATATTTAATCTAGGTCTTATGACTTGGGAGGTAGCTAAAGAAGAATCTCCTAGGGCTTTTTATTTTAATTTACACAAATCCATTGGCTTAACGATTCTAATGCTCATTGTATTAAGAATGTACTGGAGGTTCACACATCGACCACCTGCTTTTCTTAATTCCATGAAGCTTTGGGAAAAACGTTTAGCAAAAGCTACACACCACTCACTTTATCTGCTTATGTTTCTCATCCCTCTATCGGGAATCATAATGTCTGCTGGCAGTAAATATGGAATAAAATGGTTTGGTATTAAAGTAATTCCTGGTTTTGATGACAAGGCAATCAGGGAATTATTTTTTGAATTTCATGAAATTTTTGGCTTACTTCTTTTATTACTTCTCATATTCCACATACTCGGCGCAATAAAACACTCTATTATTGATAAAGACGGCACTCTGAGAAGGATGTGGTTCAGCAAATAGAATTTGGACAGCTAATCTACTTAGTCGTGAACCAATCAACCACTCCTTTGCCTAAAAGACTTAAATGAAAAAAGAAATACTCACAATTTTTAATCATGATCGTAATATTTTCAATAGCAAATATATTTATCCAGTTGTCTCAAGGCGATCAATGGGGCTATCTTTAGGAATTAATTTAAATACAAATAATGCGTGCAATTGGCAATGTATCTACTGCCAAGTGTCAGACTTAACCCGAGGCAAACCGGAAAAAATTGATCTAAAACTTCTTGAAAATGAGCTTGATAAATGGCTTGAAGATATTGTCAATGGCTCCTTCCTAAATGAATGTGCTTCTCATATAGTTGATTTTAAGGATATTGCCTTCTCTGGTAATGGTGAGCCAACCGCCACACCAGAATTTGAGCCTATCGTTAAAATTGTTTTAGAAAAAATAGATAAGTTCCAGCTATCAAAAACTATTAAGTTAAGATTAATTACTAACGGAAGTTATTTGAATAAAACAAATGTTCAGCATGGCCTAGGACATATGAAAGCCGTTGATCATGAAGTTTGGTTTAAGATTGACCATGTAAATCCAAAAGAAGCCCTAAAGATAAATCGTGTTAATTTATCAATCGCAAGCTTAAAGAAAAATTTAAAAAGTGCTATTTCTATTTCTCCTACAATAGTGCAGACATGCTTACTTAAAATAAATAAAAAACTCCCCTCCGATGATTTTGTAAACGAGTATATTAAATTTCTAGATCCTTATGCCTCGCAACTTAAAGCGATTCACCTTTATAGTATGGTGCGTCCTTCTCAACAAAAAACAGATTTACAAATAGATGCTTTAGATAAAAGTGAGTTACAAATAATTGCTGATAAAATGAATGTTTTAAAAACAAAAATAGAATGTTATTAAATTTTAAGATGTTAAGAAATATTTTTATCTCTAGCCTTTTAGCCATTTTCTTAATCAGCTGTGGTCAGCCAGATCAAGATTGGAGTTCTTATGGGATGGATTTAAGTAATCAACGTTTTTCTAGAGTGACCCAAATTAATAAAACGAATGTTGAAACTCTGGAAATAGCATGGCAAGTTGAAACTGGGGTGAAGGCGACTTTTCAAGCCACTCCAATTGTTCACAAAGGAATCATGTACGTTTCTCTCCCTTTCAATAATGTAATCGCTTTGGATGCCAAAACTGGAAATGAAATTTGGCGCTATGAACATGACCTTAAACCTAACTGGAAACTTTGTTGTGGCCCATCAAACAGGGGTGTTGCTCTCCAAGGTAAACAATTATTTTTTGGTACGGTAGATGCTCGACTTATTTCTCTTAATATTAAAACGGGAGAAAAAATATGGGATATTAATGTTGTCAAAAACAATGTTGAAACTGAATCTATTAATGACCTTGATCAATCTGATGCCAATTCTGATAAACAAATAAGCGGTGGGACTGGCGTAGGTATCTCTATGGCGCCGGTTGTCTATAACGGCAAAGTAATTATTGGAATTACGGGTGTAGGCTATGGGCTTCATGTAGAGGAAGAGGGTGCTAATACCCCATTGGGTGCGGTAGTTGGTGTGTCAGGGGAATACGGACGGTCAGGTTTTTTGGCAGCTTACGATATACATTCTGGTCAGAAAGTATGGCAATTTAATACTATTCCGGAGAGTGGATGGGAAGGAAATTTTAACAACTTTATTGAAGACGGGGTCACTTTAAATAGAGATATTTATCATGAAAAAGCTACCTTAGAAAAATACCCTAATGCGGCAGAATTTGGAGGAGGGTCGGCATGGACAACCCCCGCCATAGACAAGGAAACAAATACCCTTTTCTTTGGCACAGGAAATCCCTCCCCACAAATGAGTGCAGAAACCCGACCGGGTGATAATTTATATACCGTATCAGTCGTCGCTCTTGATGCTGAAACAGGTAAATTGAAATGGTACTACCAACAAGTTCCACACGACATATGGGGATATGATGTTGCAAGCCCGCCTGTGCTTTTTTATGCATATCATGACGGACAAGTTATACCTGCTGTCGCCCAAGCAAGTAAAACTGGATGGTTATATATTATAAATAGAGAAACGGGAGCTCTTATATTAAAGTCAGAAGCATTTGTTCCACAGAGTAATCTTTTTGCCGGTGCATCAAAAGAGGGGACTGTTATCTACCCTGGTATTTTGGGGGGTTCCAATTGGTCTCCTATAAGTATTAATTCGGATTTAAACCTTGCTTTTGTGTCAGGTATTCATGCGCCAATCAAATATACGCTTCATGAAAAAAATACTGAAAATGGAGTTACTGAATATACTAGTTCAGAGCCAACAAATGACCCTCAGTGGGGGCTACTTTCAGCAATTAATTTATCTACAGGTAAAATACAATGGCAATATAAAACACCTCAGCCACTTGTTGGGGGAACGTTATCTACCAAAGGGGGCTTAGTATTTGTGGGTGAAGGAAACGGAAATTTTAATGCCATCGATGCAGCTTCTGGGGCATTACTTTGGCAAACTTATATTGATGCTGGAGTAAATGCACCCCCCATCACCTATGTTATAGATAAGGAACAATATATCGCCGTTGTTGCAGGTGGTAATAAAATTATGGGCTTTTCTCAGGGTGATTATATAAATGTTTACAAGCTTCCAAAAGCCGAATGAATCCATTGAAAAAAATATAAAGTCTTACATGGTTAAATTTTCTTTAATCATCATTCATCTTTTTTACGGTTTTTTTCAAGCTTTATATATTTTGTATATCAATGATAAGCCAAAAAATAAATACATAAGAAACTGGTCAAAAAGACTTTTAAGTATCCTAAAAATTCATTTGGAAATAAACCAAGATTTAAACAAACTTTTATCCAGTAAACATTTTTTAATTGTAAGCAATCATATCTCATGGATAGATATTTTTTTAATCAACTCCATCTTTCCTATTTCTTTTTTATCAAAGGGTGATGTGGCAAGATGGCCAGTCATTGGCAAATTAACTAAATGTGCTAATACGATTTATATAAAAAGAGGTAACAAAAAATCACTCACAACCGCATCAAACCAAATTGAGAAAAAGTTAAATGAAATGGACAGCATATTTTTTTTCCCTGAAGGTTTTGCAACGGATGGGTCTAAATTGCTCCCCTTTAAAAGTAATTTTTTTCAAACAGCTATAAATTGTAATACAAATATTTTACCTCTAGCTATAAGATATACCTCTAATGGTAAATTTACCCCTGCTCCTTCCTATGCAGGTGATATCAATCTTGCCCAATCATTGTTAGCCTTAATAAGGATAAAGAATTTAAAAGCACAGATATCTGTACTACCAATAATATCTAGCAAGGATAATAGAAAAGTTATCGCAAATAAAGCGCATCAGAGAATATATAAAGCTTTAAGAATAACTTAATAGCATCATTATTTTTAATTTGGTTATATGAATTCAATCCTGTAACCTTATTTTTTTGATTAAATTTTATATTATGCAGATAAATTATAAACATCAGCTCAATGATCTAATTAAATTGAGGTTAAAAATAATTCGCCCACTTTTATTTTTAACCATAGTCCCTTATTTTTGTTTTATTGGTGTCATTGCATTTAAACCAGAAATGTTTAGTCCTTTTATATTTGATACTAATATTTCCTTAGGAATTTTTTTGGGATTAGTACTTATTCTTTTGATATTCATCATTACAGTCATATATGTTTATCTAGCCAACAAATTTATAGAGCCACAGATTAGTGTCATCAGAGGTAATGAATAAATTAATTTTATCTATCTTATTATTTAGCAATCTATCACTAGCCAGTGACGGCAATGGGGAGAATAATGATATTTCCATCATCATGTTTGTTTTGTTTGTCTCTGTTACTCTTCTCATTACCTATTGGGCCTCAAAAAGGTCTTCAACTGTAGATGGATTTTATACAGCGGGTGGAAATATTACAGGCTTACAAAACGGATTAGCTATATCTGGAGATTTTATGTCGGCCGCATCTTTCTTAGGCATTTCTGGGCTAGTATATTTAACAGGATTTGATGGATTAATTTACTCAATTGGTTTCTTAATTGGGTGGCCCATTATTCTTTTATTAATTGCTGAGCCTTTAAGGAATCTTGGAAAATATAGCTTTGCTGATGTAGTTTCCTTTCGCCTTAACCAACGTCCCATTAGGATTTTAGCCGCGTGTGGATCACTTTCCACCGTCATTTTATACTTAATCGCGCAAATGGTAGGGGCAGGCAAACTCATTGAAATTCTTTTTGGATTACCTTATTACTCGGCTGTCATGATTGTTGGAGGGTTAATGATTTTATATGTCACATTTGGTGGAATGTTGGCCACGACCTGGGTGCAAATTATCAAAGCCATTTTATTATTGTTTGGCGCTACTGTTATTGCGTTACTTGTGTTATTTCAATTTAATTTTGATTTAAATTTATTCTTTAATGAGGCTACAAGTATCCATAAAAAGGGTATTACTATTTTATCTCCGGGGGGCTTAATCTCAGATCCAATCTCAGCTGTTTCTTTAGGTCTTGCTTTGATGTTTGGTACAGCTGGACTACCGCATATTTTAATGAGATTTTTTACGGTTCCTAATGCCATGCAGGCAAGAAAATCTGTTGCATATGCAACTGGATTCATCGGTTACTTTTATCTATTAACCTTTATTATTGGCTTTGGTGCCATTATTTTAATTTCAAATAATCCAGCATATCTTGATACCTCTAACACCCTTATTGGAGGCAACAATATGGCTGCAATTCATTTAGCAGATGCGGTGGGAGGAGAAATATTACTGGGCTTTATTTCTGCTGTGGCATTCGCCACAATTTTAGCTGTGGTTTCTGGATTAACGCTTGCAGGTGCCTCTGCAATTTCACATGATTTGTATGCTAATGCTTATCTAAAAGGAAAACAAAGTGAAAAAAATGAAATGTTTATCTCCAAATTAGCAACTATACTGCTTGGTGGTTTAACTATTTATCTTGGGATTATTTTTCAAAATCAGAATGTTGCCTTTATGGTTGGCCTAGCCTTTGCAATTGCAGCAAGTGCAAATTTTCCTTTATTGTTACTCTCAATCTACTGGAAAAAGCTGACAACTAAAGGGGCGGTAATTGGTGGGTCTCTTGGACTATTTTCCGCGATCACATTTGTCGTTTTAGGGCCGGTTGTTTGGGTAGATATTTTAGGAAATGCTAGCCCAATCTTTCCTTATAAATATCCGGCTTTATTTTCCATGACAATAACATTTACAACTATTTGGGTATTTTCATCATTCGATAAGTCTGAAAATGGATATAATGAAATTAAAAAATTCGATTCTCAATATTTTAGATCACAAACTGGAATTGGTATTGATGCTAAAACTACACACTAACTCATTAATATGCTGACTTGGAAAGACATTGAAAATTTTGTTAAAAATGGTGTATCCGCACCTGAGAATAAAGTTATTAAAACTGAGGAAGAATGGAAAAAATTATTAAGTGATGATGTTTTTTATATAACAAGGCAATCAGGAACGGAACATGCTTTCAGCTCAGCAATGTGTTCACGTTTTGAGCCTGGGATTTATGCTTGTGCTTGCTGTGGAACGCTTCTTTTTGATGCCTCGGAGAAATTTGATTCTCAATCAGGCTGGCCTTCCTTCACGCAACCCTTACAAGAAAACTCAATCGCTTATACTGCTGATACGACTCATATTATGACAAGAATTGAGGTGACTTGTAACTGCTGTGATGCGCATCTTGGGCACGTATTCCCAGATGGCCCTGAACCATCAGGATTGAGGTATTGTATTAATTCTCTTTCACTGAAAAGAGAGTAGATTTTAATGGAATTGTTTACTATATTTTCTTATCGTTTCAAGCATTACTGAAACATTTTCTACCGGCGTAAACTGTGTAATGCCATGCCCTAAATTAAAAATATGCCCCTCACCAACTCCGTAATCATCCAGCACTTTTTTTACTGCTGCTTCAATTACTTTGGGTTCAGACAATAAAATTGATGGGTCAAGGTTACCTTGTAATGTAATTTGATCGTTAACTTCGTTTCTTGCTTTATTTAAATTTGTTTGCCAATCCAACCCTATGCCATCAGCACCAATCTTTGCTTGTTTGGCAATCCATTGGCCACCGCCTTTAGTAAAAATAATTTTAGGGATTTTCTCAAAACCTAAGATATTTAGATTTGAAATAATGACTTTCATATAATTTAACGAATAATGCTCATATTCATGATGAGAAAGAATGCCTCCCCAGGTATCAAACAACATAACCACATCAGCACCCGCTTCTATTTGGCATGCTAGATATCTTGATACTGTCTCGGCGTTTATTTTTAAAATGTGATTCATTAAGTCAGGTCGAGAATACATCATTTTCTTAATTCTCATAAAATCTGTTCCTCCTTGACCTTCAATCATATAGGTAGCTAAGGTCCAAGGGCTTCCTGAAAAACCTATAAGAGGGACTCTGCCATTAAGCGCATCTTTTATTGATTTAACAGCATCAAACACATATTTCAAACTTTCCTCAACATCCGGAATATCTAATTTAAAAATTGCTTCCTCATCTTGCAGAGGATATTTAAATTTAGGTCCTTCCCCTTCTACGAAGTGAAGTCCTAATCCCATTGCATCGGGTACCGTTAAAATATCTGAAAATAAAATAGCGGCATCTAAATATGGGTATCTATCAAGTGGCTGCAATGCCACTTCTGTTGCGAAGTTTTTGTTTTTACAAAGCTCTAGGAAGCTTCCTGCTGTTTTTCTTGATGCTCTATATTCTGGGAGATATCGGCCCGCCTGTCTCATCATCCATACGGGGGTATAAGGAGTTGCTTCTCTTCTTAATGTTTTTAGAAAAGAGTCGTTTATTATTTTTGTCATTAATTTGAGGGCAGTGCTTTTTATCGAGGTAGAGTCGTTGAGCCCATCAAGAATTCGTCGACAGATCGAGCACATTGTCGCCCCTCTCTAATTGCCCATACTACGAGAGATTGTCCTCTTCTCATATCGCCTGCAGCAAACACTTTTTTCTTAGAGGTAGCATATGAGCTCTCCCCCTCAGTATCAGCCTTTGCATTTCCTCGTTGATCTTTATCTACATTAAATAGATCTAGAATTTTTTGCTGGGGACTAATAAAACCCATCGCAAGTAAAACAAGGTCCGCTTTTAATTTAAATTCAGATCCAGGAATTTCCTTCATTTTCCCATCTTCCCATTTAACTTTACTGGCAATCAACTCCTTAACTTTACCGTTGCCATCATCAACAAATGATTTTGTTGCAATCGACCAATCTCTATCGCAACCCTCCTCATGTGAACTTGATGTTCTCATCTTAAGGGGCCAATATGGCCACGCTAATAATTTGTTCTCACTTTCTGGAGGCTGCGGCATTAATTCAAATTGTGAAATAGAAGCAGCACCATGTCGATTTGAAGTTCCAACACAATCTGAACCTGTATCACCCCCTCCAATTACAACAACATGTTTGTTTGTTGCCATGATTTGATCGTCACATTTATCGCCTGCGACAACCTTGTTTTGCAGCGGTAAGAAGTCCATTGCAAAATGTACGCCATCTAAATCTCTCCCTGGTATTGGAAGGTCTCTTGGCCACTCTGCTCCTCCGGCAAGAATAACTGCATCATATTCATCCATGAGATCGTCAGGCTTAATGTTTATACCCACATTTTGGTTTGTTTTAAATACAACCCCCTCTTCTTCCATTTGCTTAACTCTTCTGTCGATATGTATTTTCTCCATCTTAAAATCTGGGATTCCATATCTTAGCAATCCACCAATACGGTCATTTTTCTCAAGCACAACCGCGTGATGGCCAACACGGGCTAATTGTTGAGCGGCTGCCATTCCTGCAGGGCCTGAACCAACAATTGCTATTTTTTTTCCTGTTTTATTTTTTGGGACTTGAGGCAATACCCAATTATTTTCCCATGCCTTATCTATGATTGCGTGTTCTATTGACTTGATGCCAACAGGGTCTGAATTAATGTTAAGCGTGCAGGCTGATTCACATGGTGCCGGACAAATTCTACTGGTAAATTCTGGAAAATTATTTGTTGAGTGTAATACCTCCAACGCACCTAACCAGTCTTGCTTGTATACTAGATCATTCCAATCAGGAATAATATTGTTTACTGGGCATCCATTATTACAAAATGGAATTCCACAATCCATACAACGTGCGCCTTGAGTTTTTGCTTCCTCATCTGAAAGATGCATTATAAATTCTTTGTAATTTTTTACTCTTTCGGCAGGGGCTACATAACCCTCAGCAAGTCGTGGAAAGTCTAAGAATCCAGTTACCTTTCCCATTTATGCGGCCTCCTTGGTCGAAGCAGTATACATTTCATCTAAAGCCCTTTTATATTCGTTTGGCATTACTTTAATAAAATTGACTAACTCTTTTTCCCAGTGTTCAATAATTTTTTTTGCAACTTTACTATCAGTATATTGCAGATGTTTCTCTACTAAAGACTTGAGAATTTTTTCATCGGCCTGATCTAAATGTCTTGGGCCTGAGGTTTGTTCATTTTCTCTTTTAATCTTTTCTAAAGTTACCATAGCAGGATTACAATGTAGACTAAATCTTCTCATTGGATCATAGATGTAAGCTACGCCTCCTGACATACCTGCTGCAAAGTTTTGTCCCGTTTGACCTAAAACTACCACAGTTCCGCCAGTCATATACTCACAGCCATGATTACCTACCCCTTCTACGACAGCAGCTGCCCCTGAGTTTCTGACACAAAAACGTTCTCCAGCTACACCTCTAAAGTATGTTTCGCCCGATGTCGCTCCATACATGACGGTGTTTCCAACAATAATATTTTTCTCGTCAATCCCTTTAAAATTTTGTGGAGGCCTGATCACAATTTTACCGCCACATAATCCTTTGGCAACATAATCGTTTCCTTCTCCATATAAATTAAAGGTAATACCTTTTGCTAAAAAAGCTCCAAAACTTTGACCTGCTGTTCCCTCTAAATTAATTTTAATAGAATCATCAGGAAGCCCTTCATTGCCATATGTTTTAGCAATTTCATGAGATAAAAGAGTACCTACCGTTCGGTTCGTATTACTAATAGGCATAGTAAATTCACAAGGTTCTTTTGATTTGATTGTATTCTTTGAGCGTCTAATTAACTCGTTATCAAGCGCTTTGTCTATTGCATGGTATTGAGTTTCTGTATTGTATCTTGATACTTCTTTACCCATATCAGGTTGGTAGAAAATTTTTGAAAAATCTAGCCCTTGAATCTTCCAATGATCAATGCCTTTTTTTGTATCAAGCAAATCACTTCTTCCCACTAAGTCATTAAACTTCTTAATTCCAAGTGATGCCATTATTTCCCGAATTTCTTCGGCAACAAAAAAGAAGAAATTGACGACGTGTTCTGGTTGACCTGCAAACCTTTTTCTTAATATTGGATCTTGAGTGGCAATACCGACAGGGCAGGTATTAAGATGACATTTTCTCATCATGATACAACCCTCGACAACAAGTGGTGCTGTCGCAAAACCAAATTCTTCTGCCCCAAGCAATGCACCGATGACTACATCTCGCCCGGTTTTCATTTGACCGTCGACTTGAAGAATCACCCTTCCTCTTAGCTGGTTAAGTACTAAGGTTTGTTGTGTTTCTGCCAAACCCAATTCCCAAGGCGTCCCTGCATGTTTGATTGAAGATATAGGTGAAGCGCCTGTGCCGCCGTCATGGCCGGCTATCACAATATGATCAGATTTTGCTTTCGCAACACCTGCTGCTACTGTTCCCACCCCTGTTTCTGAAACAAGTTTTACAGATATGCTCGCTTGTGGATTGGCATTTTTTAAATCATGAATCAATTGAGCTAAGTCTTCTATTGAATAAATATCATGGTGAGGTGGAGGCGATATCAAACCTACTCCGGGCACCGAAAACCTTAATTTCGCGATATATGTGCTTACTTTATGACCAGGCAATTGACCGCCTTCTCCAGGTTTCGCACCTTGAGCCATTTTAATTTGTATTTGATCAGCCGTTGATAAGTATTCTGCTGTTACTCCAAATCGACCTGATGCGACCTGTTTTATCTTTGATCGCATAGAGTCGCCTGCTTTTAATTTAAAATCGGACTCTATTATTTCGCTTCCTAAATGTTCCGCGATCGATGAATCTTTTTTAACGGGGAAGAAGCGCTTTTTATCTTCTCCGCCTTCACCTGTATTGGATTTACCCCCTATTCGGTTCATCGCAATTGCTAAAGTGGCATGGGCTTCTGTGGAAATCGATCCTAATGACATCGCTCCCGTGACAAACCTTTTTACAATATCTTTAGCCGACTCTACCTCATCAAGATTGATAGCTGTTTTTTTCTTAAAACTAAAGAGACCTCTTAAGGTTTTATGTTTTTTAGTTTGGTCATTTATTAACTGCGCATATTCTTTGTATGTCTCATATTGGTTCGTTCGCGTTGCATGTTGGAGTTTCGCAATTGACTCAGGATTCCACATATGCTCCTCACCTCTAATTCTAAAAGCATATTCTCCGCCAGCATCGAGTGAATTTATTAATACAGGGTCATCACCAAATGCCTTTTGGTGAATTCTGCTCATTTCTTCAGCAATTTCCTTTGTTCCAATACCCTCAATATTTGTCGATGTGCCTCTAAAATATTGATTAATAAAATCTTGATTTAAACCGACAGCCTCAAAAATTTGTGCCCCGCAATATGACTGATAAGTTGAGATGCCCATTTTTGACATGACCTTAAATAGACCTTTCCCAACCGCCTTTATATAATTATCTTGAGCGACAACAAAATCGTCTGAGATATTATCAATCGTTTTGAATGTTAACCAAGGACAAACAGCCTCCGCTCCATAGCCTGCAAGTAATGCAAAATGATGAATTTCTTTTGCAGATCCGGTATCGATAACCAAACCTGTGTGCGTTCTTAAGCCTTCAGCAATCAAGTATTGATGAGTCGCTGAGCAAGCTAATAAAGCTGGGACAGCCATTCTTGTTTTTGATAAATTTCTGTCAGAAAGAATTATTATATTATTGTTTTCTATAGATTCTTTTGCAAGCTTACAAATTCTATCCAACTTTTTAACAAGTGAAGCTTCAAGCGACTGATCTTTTTTCATTTCAAAAGTAATATCTATCGTACAAGATTTAAACTTATTATCGGTTAGGTTTTCGATCGAACTTAATTTGTCTAGGTCACTTATTGTTAAAATTGGTTGGCTCACCTCAAGCCTTGGCGAAACAGTATCCTCTGTTTGATCAAATAAGTTTGGCTTTGGGCCAATAAAAGTCATTAAAGACATCACGATATTTTCACGTATAGGATCAATTGGTGGATTAGTAACTTGCGCAAAGAGCTGCTTAAAATAATTGAAAATTAACTTAGGTCTATTCGACAACACGGGAAGTGCCGCATCATTTCCCATAGATCCAGATGGTTCCATACCAGCATCAATCATGGGTTTGATTATAAAGTTAATGTCTTCTTGCGAATAACCAAATGCTTGTTGAGTATCTAAAATCGACTCATTTAAGGAAAAATCTTCAGTTTTTAAAGCCAAATCTGACAAACAAAATCGTGAATCTTTAATTTTTTTCTTATAAGGTTTTGCTGTTGATAAAAGCGTTTTTACTTCATCATCGTCTATTAATCTGCCCTCTTGTAAATCAATTAAAAGCATTTTACCGGGCTCTAGGCGCCATTTTTTCACAATTTTTTCTTCGGGAAACTTTAATACGCCCATCTCAGAAGCCATCATGACAACACCATCATCGGTCATCAAATATCTTGCTGGCCTTAGTCCGTTTCTATCAAGTGTCGCTCCAATCATTTGCCCATCCGTGAAAGCGACTGCTGCAGGTCCATCCCATGGTTCCATTTTGGTTGCATGATATTCATAGAAGGCTTTTCGATCATCATTCATTAATGGATTATCGGACCAAGCTTCTGGCACAAGCATCATCATGGCATGGGGGAGGCTGTATCCGCCGGCTACCAATAACTCCAAACAATTATCAAAACTTGCTGAATCTGACTGAGTTTCATCTATTAGTGGCCACAATTTTTCTAAATCTTCTCCTAGAAGCATTGATTCCATTTTTCCTGCCCTGGCTTTAATCCAATTAATATTTCCCCTAACCGTATTAATTTCACCATTATGAGCAATCATTCTATAAGGGTGCGCAAGCTCCCAAGCCGGAAACGTATTGGTAGAAAATCTTTGATGTACCAGTGCGATAGCGGATATGGCTGATTCATCAACAAGATCAGGGAAAAATTCTCCAACCTCATGCGCCATAAGCATGCCTTTATATACGACAGTTCTTGATGACATTGAGGAGATATAAAAATTTGCAGGATCGTCTAATGAAAATTTACCAATTTCTATCTCAATTCTTTTTCTAATTACAAATAATTTTCTTTCAAATGCTGCTTGATTAGCTAAGCTCTTATTTCTCTCTATAAATACTTGTTTTATTATTGGTTGAACATCCTTTGCAGCCTCAGCAATATCATCATTATTAAATGGCACATCACGCCAGCTAATAAAAACTTGATTTTCATCTTCAATAATTTGTTTAATTTTCGATTCACACAACTCTTGATTTTTTTTAATTTGAGGAAGAAAACACATCCCAACAGCATACTCACCTAGAGGTGGAAGCTTTAAGCCACTTGCTTCAAATTCATTTTTGAAAAAAACATCGGGAATTTGAATTAAAATTCCTGCACCATCGCCCAATTTAGGGTCATACCCAGTGGCACCCCTATGAGTTAAGTTAGTTAATAGTTCAAGGCCTTGAGAAACAATTTTGTGACTTTGTTTACCATGAATATTCGCTACAAATCCAACCCCACAGGAATCGTGCTCGTTAATTGGATTGTATAAGCCTTGTTTTTTTTGTTTAAGATAATGCTTCATGCTTACAAAAAATTATTTATTAAATCGGATGACAATGTTATCGTTTTTTCCTTGTTAATTCAATGTTCTAGATAAATTTTTCTGTTTTTATTTAAGCTTTCCAAAGCTAACTTCTGCGGCCTTAATGGTTTGGTTAATATCATCCATACTGTGGGCTGAAGAAACAAACCCTGCTTCAAAAGCCGACGGACCAAAGTAAATTCCTTGATCAAGCATTAAATGAAAAAACTTATTAAACTTTTCTCTATTAGAGACCATAACTTCTTCAAAAGATTCAGGTGGCTGAGCGCTAAAATAAAAACCAAACATGCCGCCTACACTTTGAGCAGAAAATTCAACATTATTTGTCCTGGCTGCCTCAATAAGGCCTTCAACAAGAGATTTTGTAGTTTTTGAGAGGTTTTCAAAAAAATTGGGTTTTTGGATTAGTTCTAAAGTTTTCATACCTGCAGAGACTGCGACCGGGTTTCCTGACAATGTGCCAGCTTGATAGACTGGTCCCAATGGGGCAAGTTGTTGCATTATTTCTTTTTTTCCTCCAAATGCACCTACAGGTAAACCTCCTCCTATTACCTTACCTAGTGTCGTCATATCTGGCGTTACATTATATAAAGATTGCGCTCCACCTAATGCCACTCTGAATCCTGTCATCACTTCATCGAATATTAATACCGTGTCATATTTTGTGCATAGCTCTCTTAGTTTATTTAGAAATGCTATTTTTGGCACTATTAAGTTCATATTTCCGACTACTGGCTCAATAATGACGCAAGCCAATTCGTGGCCCATCTTTTTAAAACATTCCTCAAGGGCTGTGACGTTATTATATTCAAGGGTGTGAGTATGTTTTGCTGTATCAGCAGGAACGCCTGCTGAGCTTGGTTGCCCAAAAGTCAAAGCACCAGAACCCGCTTTTACTAGTAAAGAATCTGCGTGCCCATGATAACAACCTTCAAATTTTAAAATTTTATCCCTTTTGGTGTAGCCTCTCGCAACACGAATCGCACTCATCGTTGCCTCTGTTCCGCTACTGACTAATCTCACTTGCTCTATACTTGGAACTAATTTAACGAGTAATTCTGCCATTGTGAGTTCTCTTGATGTCGGCGCGCCAAATGACAATGAAAACTCTGCTGTATCTTTAACTGCATTAATAATTTCTGGGTGTGCATGCCCAACAATCATGGGACCCCATGAATTAATATAGTCGATATATTCTTTATCATTTTCGTCAATAAGACGACTTCCCATCCCAGCCTTAAAAAATATAGGCGTCCCGCCCACGGAACCAAATGCTCTAACAGGTGAATTAACACCTCCTGGGATAAATACTTCTGATTGTTCAAATAACTCTTTATTTTTATTCATCTTAAATTTTTGACTTAAATTGTTTAATTGTCGATATGATGTTCGTAGAAGAAAATATACTATTTATTAGCGCAAAACATTGAATGCCCGTTTCTTTCAAAGATCCTATATTATCAATAGTTATCCCTCCGATTGCCACTGTAGGAATATCATATTTTTGTCTTACCCTTCTAATCATTTCTAGAGATACTATAGGAGCAGTAGGTTTAGTTTTAGTTTCAAAACAAGCTCCCAAAGCAATGTAATCAGCTTTATTTCTTATTGCCATTTCTACTCTATCTACTCGATTATAACAGGACATGCCTATACATTTATTAGCCCCAAGGGCTGAACGTGCATTTTTGATACTTTCATCATCTTTGCCCAAATGTATACCAAAAGTATCTAATTGTAAGCAAATATCAATATCATCGTTTATTATCAATGGTATTTGGTACTCGTCAGTCACCTTTTTTATTTCCTTCGCTTGTTCGAGTCTTGTTTTCCAAGGAAGCGATTTAGATCGATATTGTAAAATGTTGATGCCGCCCTCACAACAATCTCTTACTTGTTTTAACAGAATTTCAGTATTTTTCTGATCTGGTGTAATTGCATATATACCTTTAATGGTGGGTTGGATTATCGCCATCCTCATCTTCCTCATACAAACTATTATTAAATATCCAATGAAATCTATCGGGGATTAATTGGCCATGTCCAATATTAAATGCATTTTTTAAAGCAAGTGAAGTAAAGTGTATCGCTTCATTTACAGCCTCTTTTAAAGAATAATCTTGAGCGCAAAATCCAGCAATAGAAGAAGCTAAAGTACATCCTGATCCATGGTACTCGTCAATAAGGCGTTCTGATTCAAAAGGGATGATTTCACCATTTTCTAAATAAAGAGTATTTGTGACAGCAGCCGATTTTTCGTCCCCACCTGTGATGAGAAGATTTTTACACCCTAGATTAAACAATCGTTCGGCACTTTCTGAAATTGATATACTTTCAAAATCTTCATTATCATAACAAACTAATTTTCTCGCCTCTATGCTGTTTGGTGTTATTAACGTTGTCTGCGGAAATATCAAGCGAATCATCGCTTTCTTCATTGAATCATTCATTAAGACATCACCTCGGCCTGAGGCAATAATAGGGTCAAGCACGACAGGTATATCAGGATAGGTTTCAAGGATTTCTGATATGGCTTTTATATTCTCAAGGCTTCCTAATAAACCTAATTTAAATACAGCAACCTCTACATCTTTTAGAATAGTCATTGCTTGTTGTTTTAATAATTGCGAATCTACAGGTGATACTAATTCAACGCCGGTTGTGTCTTGAACAGTAATTGCTGTCGTAATTGAAATAGGGTGGCAATATATACTTGCCAGTGTCAATATATCTGCCTGAAGACCTGCGCCACCTGTGGGGTCAGTTGCAGAAAATGTCATTACTTTTGGTGGTGATAACAAATGTCTCATTACTTAGAAATCCGTCGGGTCAACGTCAACACTCCATTTTACTCGATTCACAAGTGGATGTTGTCTTATTTGAGAAATCCATGGCTTTAACATTGTATGAAGGTCCTTTCGAGAAGAAGCTTGTATATATAAGTTAAAGCGCTCGAATCCTTTAAGCCTTTCAATTGTTGGTCTTGATGGGCCAAGGACATTAATGGTTGATACTAAAGACTCTTTTGCCCAAGCAGTAACATCATGAATAAATTGTTTTGCCATGTTTAAATTTTTAGATTTCACCATAAATACTGCATTGTAGCTAAAGGGTGATAACCCCATGCTTTTTCTTTCATTTAGCAGTTGATTGCTAAATGAATCAAAGTCATGAGCTTTCAATGATTCAAATAAATTGTGATTTGGAAAAACAGATTGAATTAAAACTTCACCCTTAATTTTTCCTCTTCCTGCTCGACCTGAGACTTGCATCAGTTGAGAGAATAATCTTTCACTTGCCCTAAAATCTGGACTGTATAAGGCATTATCAGCGTCCAAAACAACCACTAAAGTCACATGTGGAAAATCGTGACCTTTTGCTAACATTTGAGTGCCAATAACAATATCTATTTCTCTATTGTTCATTTTTAAATAAAGATCCTCAATAGATTTTTTTGAGTATGTAGTATCACGATCAACTCTTGATATTTTTGCTTCGGAGAAATGATATTTCAATACATCTTCTATTTTTTGAGTTCCCGTTCCCAAGGGAAACAAGTCTGTGTTGCCACAGTCAATACATGCGTTGGTGATTTTTTGATCATAGCCACAGTGATGGCATTTAAGGCGCTTATTTTGAAGATGTACCACTAATCGGGATGAACAACGCTCACATTCAGCAACCCAACCACAAGACGAACAAATTAAAACGGGTGAGTAACCTCTTCGATTTATAAATACAATCGTTTGCTCTTGTTTGTCTATTCTATTTTGAATTGCATCAATCACTTCCTTTGAAACTTCAAGCTTGGTTTTATCATTAACTTGGATTGTTTTAATCGCTGGTAAAGTTGCGTTATCAACAGCCCTAGAGTTTAACTTTAAATATTGAAAATTTTGTTTAGCATTCGTTGCCTTGTACCACGTCTCTAAGGAGGGTGTTGCAGATCCCAAGATTATTGGAATATTTAAATTTTTTGCTCTCATCATTGCAACATCTCTTGCGTGATATCGTAACCCTTCACTTTGTTTAAAAGAGGGATCATGTTCTTCATCAATAATTATGATTTTTAGATTAGGCATTGGTGTAAAAACGCCTAATCTTGTCCCAATGACAATATCTGCATTACCTATTTTTGCTTGTCTCCAGTTATCCAATCGCTCTATATCCGATAAATAACTGTGTAGAACCACAATTTTTTTATCAAAGAAACGATTTTTAAATCTTTCCTCTAACTGAGGTGTCAGATTAATTTCCGGTACTAAAACTAAAGCCTGATTTTGAGAATTCTCTAAAAACTCCGTTATCAAATTCATATAAATTTCTGTCTTACCGCTTGCTGTTACTCCGTGAATTAACCAAGGTTTAAATGATTTATTATTTTTGATTTCATCGATCACATATTTCTGTTCTTTATTCAAAACTGGCTGATCTTTTTGAGATCTTCTTATTGTTGGGATGAATGCTTCTGAGGATACTAATCCCATACTTTCAAGTTTGCTAACACACTCAGAACCATTTGAAACAAGCTTGTTTAAATCTTTTTGTCTTAACTCTTTTTTTAAAATTGCATGGGCCACTTTTTTCAAACGAAGCTGTCTTGCAGGAAGACTGTCAATAACTTCATTAGTGAGACTTTTATTTGCTTTAAATAATAATTCTTTCTTTTTTGAGGTTAATGAATTTTTTTTTATTCTACTTGGTACAACAGACATTATGGTTTGGCCAATAGGGTGTTGATAGTAATCAGACACAAAATATAGAAGTTTTAACATGGGCGCATCAAAAATAATTTCAGATTCTATGCTGTCAATTGATTTAAGTTTATCAGCAGGCACAATCGATTCATGTGCTATTTCACAACAAATCCCTATCAACGTTCTTTTACCAAAAGGAACCTTTACATACTGCCCAATTTTTATATTTCCATGATTAGAGATATAGTCAAAGAACTTATTGACGGGAACATCTAAAGCAATTTTTAATATTTTTTGATCTTTACTCAATTTAAGAAAGTTCCTCAATCACACAACAACAACAATAGATAGGGTAAAATGTTTTTTTATATTTATATTGTAACCTTGTGAAAGATTATCTAACCAATTTACTTGATAATGCTATTAAAGAGTTAGTTAAAAATTTTGATAAAAATATCATTCAAGTTAGTAGGCCAAAAAAAATTCAGCATGGTGACTTCTCTACCAATGTTAGTCTTCCATTAGCAAAAATTCAAAAAAAACCACCCCTTGTGATAGCTGATGAAATAGTCAAACGCATTCCAGCTTCTCCATTAATAGAAAAAGTTGAAATAGCAGGGGCTGGTTATATTAATTTTTTCTTAAGTTCAGAAGCGCGAGTTAAATTAATCAATTTAATTTTGATGGAAAAGGAAAATTTTGGTAAGTCTTCCTTTGGTAAAAAACAAAAAGTACAGGTTGAATTTGTATCTGCTAATCCAACGGGACCACTTCATGTAGGTCACGGTCGAGGCGCTGCTATCGGAGACTCTATCGCACGACTTTTGGACGCTACAGGCTGGGATGTAACGAAAGAATTTTATTATAATGATGCCGGTGCACAAATTAACTCATTAAGTTTGTCTGTCCAAGCAAGGGCAAAAAAAATTGGTCCAACTGATGAAGAATTTCCAAAAGATGGCTATCAAGGTGAATATATAAATGAGATTGCAGATGGATTCCTAAGTAAGGCGGAGTTTAATTTTAAAAGCAATATGATTCGTCCATCAGGGGATATTGAAAATCTTCAAGCTCTCAAAGAATTTAGTGTTGCCTATCTTCGCCATGAACAAGATTTGGACCTTGAAGCATTTAATGTAGATTTTAATGTTTTCAGCCTTGAATCTTCCTTATATAAAAACGGTCAAGTCGATCAAATTGTAAAAATGTTAATCGAAAATGGTCATACGTATGAAAAGGATGACGCCTTATGGCTCAAAACAACTTCATTTGGTGATGATAAAGATAGAGTAATGAGGAAAACTGATGGTGAGTATACATATTTTGTGCCTGATATTGCTTATCATCTTGATAAATGGGAGAGAGGTTTTAAAAGGGTCATTAACGAACAAGGAGCCGACCATCACAGCACAATTAATCGTGTAAGAGGGGGATTACAGGCACTAAATATGCAGATTCCTCTGAAATGGCCTGAATATATTCTTCATCAAATGATTACTGTAATGAAAAACAAAAAGGAAGTTAAGATTTCAAAAAGAGCAGGGAGCTATGTAACTTTGAGAGACCTTATCGATGAAGTTGGCTGTGATGCAACTAGGTACTTTTTAACAGCAAGGAGACCAGATTCACAGCTTATTTTTGATATTGACCTTGCCAAAACAAAAAACAATGAAAACCCAGTTTATTATATTCAATATGCTCATGCCAGAATCTCAAGGGTACTTGAACAATGGAATGGTAATAAAGAGAGCCTTTCTGTTACCAATGGAGATAGCATAAAAAATTTAAATGAACTAAGACTTATCAAGAGCATTAGTGAATTTCCAGAAGTAGTCTTTCAGGCTGCCGAAGAATTAGCACCCCACCAAATTGCTAACTATCTTAAAGATTGCGCTGCAGAATTTCATAGCTACTATAATGATACAAAATTTCTTATTGATGATAAAAATATTATGGAAAACAGGCTTGCCCTTATTCACGCAACACAATTTATATTAAGTAATGGATTGAAGTTGCTAGGTATTAGTGCGCCTAATAAAATGTAAAGAGGAAATAGAATGATTGATAACAAAGAAACTAGTGAACAAAAAAAAAATAAAGGAACACCCTTTGCAAATGGACTATTTTTTGGTGTCTTTCTTGGCATAGTCGTTGCTATCATTATTACCCTTTTGGTAACAAGTGGAAAAAGCCCTTTTGAATCCAAAAAAACTGAAGGGTCATGCATTGAAGTTAACTCCGCCTTAGGTGATGAGGATGTAATTAATATTGACGAAGATACCAATATAGTTGCTTATGCTGAATCTTCTGGAGAAACACAAGAAACTCTGCTTAAAAATGATAGAGATATTCTTTACTATATTCAAGTTGGCGCATTTTCAGAAAAGAGAGCCGCCATCAATTTAAAAGCTCGGTTAGCGCTGATGGGTTACGAATCTGTTGTAATGACAGCTGAGATTGGAGTAAATACTTTTCATAGGGTAAGTGTTGGTCCCTATAAAAATTATGACAATGCAAAAGACAACCGTGAAAAACTCTTTCTTGAAGGATTTAAAGCGAACTTAATTAAATTAACCACACCTAAAGATTATTAAATAAAAGGAATTAAACTATGAAGCAGTACATTTTATTACTATCGCTATTGTTATCTGGACTTGCTTTTGCTGTTGAACCAAAATTTAATGAAAATTTTAAACAAACTAAAAATAAAATTGAAACTTCCTCTCCAGGGAAAATAGAAGTAATCGAATTATTTTGGTATGGCTGTATTCATTGTTATACCATGGACCCGTACCTAGATAAATGGGCAGAGGCACTTCCTGATGACGTTGTATTTAAAAGAGTACCTGCTATTCCCAGAAAAAGTTGGGTTCCAGGAGCAAAAGCTTACTACGCATTAGAAACGCTTGGTTTGGAAAAACAATTACATGAAAAATTATTTGACGCTATCCATAAAGAGAAAGACCTGGATCCAAATAATGAAAAAGCACTGATCGACTGGGTTACTTTAAATGGCAAACTTGATAAAAAAGAAGTTAAATCAGCTTTTAATAGCTTTGCGATTGATACGAAATTAAAAAAATCTTACAAAATTTTTAAAGAGGCTGGGGCTACAGGCGTACCAACAATTATTATTGATGGAAACTATATGACTTCAAGCACAATGGCCGGTGGTGAACAGAATGCTATTGATATTACAAATTACATAATTGAAAACATTAGAAACGATCAAAAAAAATCTAACTAACTATTTTTTAAATATTTATTACTCGCGAAAGATTATTATTTAATTTAAAATACGACCTTTTATAAGGCAAATTGATGCATCAACACCGCTCACCTGAAAATATTAGTGACCACATCGCTTTAATTATCACAAAAACTCTTCGTTTTTTCGCCGACACATTTTTCGCAAAACGTTATGGGCATAGAGCGGTTGTTCTGGAAACTGTTGCTGCCGTTCCAGGAATGGTTGGTGGGATGTGGATTCATTTAACTTGTTTAAGAAAAATGCAAAGTGATCGAGGTTGGATAAAGATCCTTCTTGATGAAGCAGAAAATGAACGAATGCATCTGATGACTTTTATCGAGATTGCCCAACCGAAGTGGTATGAAAGACTGATTATTCTTGCTGCTCAAGCAATCTTTTGGAATTTTTACTTTTTGTTGTATGTTTTTTTCCCAAGAACTGCCCATAGGCTTGTTGGTTATTTCGAGGATGAAGCTGTAATCAGTTATACCTCCTACTATGAGCAAGTGTCTTCAAATTTAAGTTTAAATGTCGACGCACCCCAAATTGCAAAAGATTATTGGAAGTTAGCAGACGATGCAAAGTTACTTGATGTAATTAGAGTAGTTCGAGCTGATGAGCAAAAACACGCAGATGTTAATCATGGTCGTGCAGATTATTTAGATAAGCCTGACGACTTGGTGGCAACAAAAAAAGAGCCTAACTTTACGAAGATAAGTCCAGTAGACATTCAATCATACACAGATGCGAATTATCATATTTACGAAAAACCACTATTTGTAATAAATATTGGTGCCAAAAGTTCAGGTCTTAATAAGCTATATGAAGGATATGGGGTAAGTGAGGCAGCGATTTTAACAGCCTATAACCCAATGAGCCAAGAGACAAACGATAAAGACAATAAATTAAATAATAAACAGCTAGAGCTAATTTTAAAAAACCAAAAACTATCTTACATTCGAGCAGAAGGCATCTGTCCTAATAATAATTGGCCTGGGGAAGAAAGTTTTCTCATTCTTGGAATGACATTAAATGCTGCCAAAGACCTGGGTAAGAAATTCAAACAAAATGCGATTGTTTGGTCAGATCAATCGACTATTTCTCAATTAATTTTATTAAGATAAGTTATGGATTTTCGCAAAGTTATTTTAAATTTTTTCACACTCCTTAATACCGTTTATCTTGGACTTATGATTTATATTGAGTTTTTTATGAATAATTTAACGAAGGATCCATATGAAATTTATTACGATTTATGGTTGTATGTTTTTGTTGGTTACTGTGCAATTTTAATTTTTAATTTTGCAATGTTTGGAAAGGTGACTTTATGGAACTTAAAATCAAAAAAGTAAGTCATAACTTCCTTTTAGAGTAAATGAAAATAATAATGATTCGCAACAACAGGGTAAATTTAAAATACTCATATAATGTTCTCTATGAATATTTTAATCACTTATTTAATACATATGTCCATAGCAATAAGTCTATTGCTTTTCTACTGCTTGCTGCTAACTTTAGCAATCTAGGCTATCAGCTTAATTAGTAATGCCAAAAATTCACTCCACTTTCTCTGAGGAAGATGTTTCCCGAATTATAGAAATGGCTTGGGAAGATCGAACACCCTTTGAAGCTATCTTAAAAAATTACGGACTGGATGAGCCTAAATTAATGCGGCTGATGCAAGCCAACTTGAAAAAATCATCATATAAACTTTGGAGAAAAAGGGTTAAAGAAAAATCTATTAAACATTTAAAGCTACGTTCATCCGAAGTCACACGGGCATATTGTCCTACACAATATAAAGTATCTCGTTAGATATTTTATCGTAAAGAGGCTCCACAAGCTAAGGGAGGAGTAAGCTCATGAAGCCAGGTAAGCAATAAATATAGCCTACTTGTTTAGTAGAGGGTTTGCTTTAAATAAAATTCAATTTATTTATCTTGATCTCTTAAGTTTAAATCAACACCCTTCACTCTTTTTAAAAACTGTTTGCTATATTTAATTTTTGGCTCTTTATTTTGTTTTCTTGTTGGCTTTATTTTTTTACTTATTACTGACTGGGTATCAACTGGTGACATAACTATATGAAAAATAGACATTACGACTACGATGATAGATATAATTAGAATCCCAACAATAAATTCTGATAGGTATAAATCCGTTAAATATTCAAAAGCTTCGTACATTGTTTAGTTGTATGTCATTTACCTTTATTATAATGTGCTAACATGATCGTACATTCATTGTTCTAAGGATTAATTATGTTAAAAAATATTATCATCTTAGTTGTTATTATTATAGGTGGGTATATGGTTTATACAAACTATATGCAAAATGAAGAAATTGTTGTGATTGAAGAAGATATGAACATCCCGGTAAACCCTGATGATGTTGTTGCTGAATAAATAATATCTTTTTATTTCTTATAAAGGGCCTTTAAGGCCCTTTTTTTATATTTTCTTAACTAAATCTTCTACTACTTTTTTTGCATCTCCAAATAGCATCATTGTCTTGTCAGAATAAAAAAGCTCGTTATCTAAACCTGCATATCCAGGTGACATTGATCTTTTATTAACAATAATCATTTTTGCTTTATCTGCCTCTAGAATTGGCATTCCATAAATAGCACTTCCGGGTGTTTTTGCTGCAGGGTTAACCACATCATTTGCCCCTATCACAAGAACCAAGTCAGTTTGACTGAATTCACTATTAATATCTTCCATTTCAACGACCTGCTCATAAGGTACATCGGCCTCAGCCAATAAAACATTCATGTGACCCGGCATTCTTCCTGCCACAGGGTGAATCGCATATTTCACCGATATCCCTTTTGCAATTAGCTTTTCTGTGAGCTCCTGAAGGACATGTTGGGCTCTTGCGACAGCCAAGCCATAACCTGGAATTATGATAATCGAGTCTGCATTTGACATTAAAAATGACACGTCATCCGCTGAACCAGACTTGACGTTCCTTTCTTTATCATCAGTTTGAAGTGTGCTTTGTTCGCCCCCAAAGCCACCCAGCATTACTGAAATGATTGAGCGATTCATTGCTTTACACATTATATATGAGAGGATAGCGCCAGAAGAACCAACACAAGCCCCTGCAATAATAAGCACTGAATTATTTAGGGTAAACCCTATCCCGGCCGCTGCCCAACCAGAATAACTATTAAGCATTGAAACCACAACCGGCATATCAGCACCACCAATTGGAATAATCAGCGTAACACCTAAAAATAATGCAATTGAGAGCATTATGAAGAATGCTGTTAGCGATTCTGTTTGAAAAAATATCACGCCTGCAACAATCATAACAATAGCCAATACTAAATTAAGTAAATGCTGGCCTTTGAAAATAAATGGGTTTGCCCCAAACTTGCCTGATAATTTTCCAAAGGCAATAACGGATGCTGAAAATGTAATCGCCCCTATGAAGGCGCCAATAAACAATTCAAACCTTTGAACTACAGTATGCATCTCTGAAACATTGAGAACCGCAGCTGTCGCGATTAGCACTGCCGCCAAACCCACAAATGAATGCATTAGAGCTACTAATTCCGGCATCTTAGTCATCTCTACTTTTTTAGCTACGTAAATACCGATAAATGCTCCTGATATTAACGGGATCGCTATTAATAAAGAAATTAAATTAGTGCCAATCAGTAAAGTGGTAATAATTGCAATAGCCATCCCTACCATTCCAAACATATTTCCTAATCTTGAAGAGGTTGGGGACGACAATCCCTTCAAAGCCAATATAAAAAATATTGCCGCTATTAAATAGCCAATCATCGCAAATGCTTCATTTTCCATTTTTAGCCTCCCCTTTTTTTTCTTTTTTCTTAAACATTTCTAACATCCTTTGGGTAACAAAAAATCCCCCAAAAATGTTTATAGCTGCAAAAAATATGGCAAATGCTCCTAAAATACTGCTAAATGATATTATTTCTCCGTTAATTTCAACAACTTGCAATATTGCACCTACGATGACAATGCCAGAAATTGCATTCGTCACAGACATTAGCGGTGTATGCAGAGCTGAAGTTACATTCCAGACTACGTGATATCCAACAAATATAGCCAAAACGAATATTGTTATGTTTTGAACTGTTAATAAATCCGTCATGTTTATCCCTTTTTATTGTTTTTCGATATTAATGTTTCTGTCACCAATTCATCTTCGTCATTTATAAACAACTGGCCCGATTCGTTGATTAATAATTTTGTAAACTCAAAAATATTTCTAGAATAAAGAGCAGAGGCGTCTGTACTTAACATGCTTGGTAAGTTATTAAAACCTATTATGGTTACGTTTTCTAACTGATTAACTTTATTATTCTGTGTTAGTGGGCAATTACCTGATCCGTCAGAAGCACTACCTGCAGCCATATCAACTATCACTGATCCAAATTTCATTTTCTTTACTGTTTCTTCAGATAATAATTGTGGCGGTGCTTTACCAGGAATTAAGGCAGAAGTAATAATAATATCTGCTAATATGGCTTTCTCAGCCACAATTTTAGATTGTCTTATTAACCAAGATTTCGGCATTGGTTTTGCATAACCCCCTTTACCAATGGCACATTCTTTTTCCTCTTCTGTTTCAAAAGGGACTTCAATAAACTTGCCCCCTAAGGATTCAATTTGTTCCTGGACTGCTGGTCTAACGTCAGATGCTTCAACAACAGCGCCTAACCTTTTTGCTGTTGCAACTGCCTGAAGACCAGCAACACCTGCTCCTAGTACTATTACTTTAGCTGCCTTGACAGTCCCTGCCGCGGTCATCAACATAGGCATAAATTTTTTATAGTAATCAGCGGCAAGTATTACCGCTTTATAACCTGCAATGTTAGCTTGAGACGATAGAACATCCATAGATTGTGCTCTTGTATTTCTTGGTAAGGCCTCTAATGCAAAAGCTGATACGCCTTGTTTTTTTAATAACGCTTGCAAATCATTATTAAAGGGTTCCAACATACCAACCATAAACTGCTTTGGTTTTAATGTAATTATCTCTTTTTCGTCTAAAGGCCTGACCATTAATAATAAGTCTGATTGAAGGGCTAAATTTCTTGAAACAATTTCAGCGCCATTATTTTTATAATCTGCATCTGAAAAAGAGGCTTGAATACCAGCGCCGGCTTCAATTGAAACAGAATGGCTCAGGGCAATCATTTTTTTAACTGTTTCTGGCGTGGCTGCTACTCTCGACTCGCCGCTAACTGTTTCTCTTAAAACACCTATCTTCATTTTTACTCCTCACTAAAATTAAAAGCAAAAAAATCCTATGCTCATTTATTTAATAGCAAATGAGCATAATTGATATTTAACTTCCTATTATTTTTTCTTTAATACTCGTTATCGATTTCACTATCATATCAAGAGATGGCCTTTTTGACGACCCCTGTCTAATTGCCATAGCAACCCTTCGAAATGGTACTGGGTTTTCAAAAGATAAGATATTTATTGAATCATTTAAATAATTTTTTACGGTCGCACTTTGCGGTAATATAGAAATTCCTAAATTAGAGGCAACCATATTTCTAATAGTCTCAAGAGATGTACCCGCTTGGACTTCAGCCATATCTGATATTCCTGGACACGCCTCTCTTACTTGCATGCTAAAGCAATGAGTATTGTCTAACAGTAAAATTTTTTCATGTTTTAAGTCTTTGGCATTAATTTTTTGTTTTTTGTTCCATTGATGTTTTGAGGGTATTAACACCTTAAAAGGTTCATCATATAACGTCTGTATTTCAATACCGGGAACATCAAATGGTAATGCGATTATAGCTGCATCAATCGACCCATCTTTTAGTTTGTTAATTAAGTTCTTGGTAATATCTTCTTCAGCTTCTAATACAATATCGGGGGATGTATTTTTTAATACTGGGATTATTGAGGGTAATAAATATGGCGCTATTGAGTAGATTAAGCCTAATTTGACATCAACTTGTTGATCGTTTTTTTCAACTATTGAAATGGCTTTAATTTTTTCAACTTCTTCTAGGACTTTTTGTGCTTGATTGACAATCTTCTCACCAACGGTTGTTAGTGAAATTCCCATACGGTTTCTTTCGAATATTAATATACCTAGTTCATTTTCTATTTTTTTTATTGCTAAACTCAAAGCAGGTTGACTTACAAAACTTTTGGCAGCAGCTCGTCTGAAATTTTTTTCTTGAGCAACCGATACAACAAACCTTAGCTCACTCAGCGTCATTTACAGACTTATATATCTAAATTATTAACAGCAAGAGCATTGCTTTCAATAAACTTACGCCTTGGTTCAACATTATCCCCCATAAGCTCAGTAAAAGTTTCTTCTACTGCCTGTGTATCTTCTATTGTTACCTTTAATAATCTTCTAACCGAAGGGTCCATTGTTGTTTCCCATAACTGAATAGGGTTCATTTCTCCTAATCCCTTATACCTTTGAATGTTTAATGTATTTTTTGCTTCTTGAATAATCCAGTCTATTGCTTCTTGAAACGATTCTATTTGTTTAGATTTTTCCCCTCTACTGATAACCGCACCAGGTCCTATTAGGCCTTTAATTAAAAGCGATGTTTTTATTATCTGTTTATATTCTCCACTTAATAAAAACTCAGAATCAATATTACTTGTATTTAAATTTCCATGAACAAATTGGTTTATTTCAATTGAATACTTGTTATTTTCAACATCATGTTTTAATTCAAAATTTATATTGTCTTGATTCATACAGATTTTTAATTGCTCTAAATAGTCTTTTGTGGAATCTCCACTATCTAAATTTATATCTCCTATGTGATGAATGGCTCTCAATAAAGATTCGTCATAACGGCTCGATAAGCGTCTTATAATAGATTCTGTTATTAGCATTTCTTTAGAAATACTTCTGAGGCTTTCATCATCCAAGACGGGGCCTTTTTCTTTTGTCATTAATGATGAGTCGTTAAGAGCAGATTCAATCAAATACTGTTCTAATTCTTCCTCATCTTTTAAGTACCTTTCATCTTTGCCTTGTTTGACTTTAAATAAGGGGGGTTGTGCTATATAGATGTGCCCTTTTTCTACCAACGCGTGCATTTGCCTGAAGAAAAAAGTTAATAAGAGAGTCCTAATATGTGCACCATCTACATCGGCGTCTGTCATAATGATAATTCGATGGTATCTTAATTTTTCAACATCAAATTCCGCTCCTATATTCGTTCCAAGTGCTGTTATGAGTGTTGTAATTTCTTGAGAAGATAAAATCTTGTCAATTCTTGCTTTTTCTACATTAAGAATTTTACCCTTCAACGGGAGTATGGCTTGATTTTTTCTGTCTCTACCTTGTTTGGCAGAGCCCCCGGCTGAATCTCCCTCCACTAGGTATATTTCACAATTTTCAGGATTTTTTTCTTGGCAATCAGCAAGCTTACCTGGTAACCCCATTGAATCCATAACACCCTTCCTTCTTGTCATATCTCTTGCTTTTCTTGCTGCCTCTCTTGCTCGTGCAGCATCGACTATTTTATTACAGATAATTTTTGCATCTTTTGGGTGCTCTAATAAAAATTCTGTTAATTTTTTCCCGACAACATCGGAAACAATTGGCTGAACCTCACTTGATACTAATTTGTCTTTAGTTTGAGAAGAAAATTTGGGGTCAGGAACCTTAACAGATAAAACACACACAAGGCCCTCTCGCATATCATCTCCACCTGTTTCAACCTTTGCTTTCTTTGCAAGTTCGTTTGACTCTATATAAGTATTAATTGTTCTCGTTAAGGCAGCCCTAAGCCCGGTTAAGTGTGTTCCTCCGTCTCGTTGAGGAATGTTATTTGTAAAACACTGTACATTTTCTCCATAACTGTCATTCCACTGCATGCTAACTTCCATTGTTATGCCGTCTTTTTCAGCGCTCTCCGCATAAAAAATATTATCATGCAAGCTAGATTTAGATCGATTCATAAACTGTACAAAACCCTTTATACCTCCGGAAGATGCAAAATTTTCTGTTTTTCCAGATCTATGATCAATCAAATCTATGTTAACGCCATTATTTAAGAAAGATAACTCGCGAATCCTTTTTGCTAATAAATCAAAATGGAAGTCAATATTCTCAAAGGTGTCTGCTGAAGGCATAAATGTCACTTCTGTACCTGTTTTTTCAGTGTTGCCCAATATCTTTAAAGGTTCAACAATAACTCCTTGCTTAAACTGAGCCTCATGTATTTTCTTATCTCTATATACCTTTAGCTTTAACCAATCGGAAAGGGCATTTACAACTGAAACACCTACACCATGAAGCCCCCCCGAAACTTTATAGGAATTTTGATCAAACTTTCCGCCCGCATGAAGCTCTGTCATTACAATTTCCGCAGCCGACCTTTTAAATTCATCATCTTCTTTAATGTCTGTAGGAATGCCTCGACCATTGTCTGTAACTGTAATTGAGTTATCAGGATGAATAATGACCTTAATTTCATCACAATGGCCTGCTAAAGATTCATCTATAGCATTATCCAAAACCTCGAAAACCATGTGATGTAAACCGCTTCCATCTGATGTATCGCCAATATACATACCCGGTCTTTTTCTGACAGCATCAAGCCCCTTTAAAACCTTAATGCTGTCAGAATTATATTTTTCATTGTTGATATCTTCTTGCTTAGTCATTGGGGTCCTTTTGTTTAGCCTATATTCTCATTGGCATTACTACATACTTATAATCTTCATTGTTTGGGATGGTTACCAAACAACTGCTTGATGAATCTTTAAAAGCAAAATTTAATTTATCATATTGAATGTTATTCAATACGTCTATTAGGTAAGTAACATTAAACCCAACATCTATATCTTCACCTTGATATTTTATTTCCATTTCTTCTTCTGCCTGCTCCTGTTCACTATTGGTGCTAATCATTTTCAAATTATTTTTAGTTATAACAATCCTTATCCCTCTATATTTTTCATTGGACAAAATAGAGGCTCTTTGCATTGCTGTTAAAAGGATTTGTCGGTCTATTTCAAAAATATTTGGATGACCAACCGGAATAACTCGAGAATAGTCAGGAAACTTTCCATCAATAACTTTAGTAATTAAATCTATATTATTAAAGTGAAAATGAGCTTGGGTTTTGCTAATATTAATTTCTATATCATCATCTCCATCTCCTAAAAGCTTAACTAACTCTAAAATTGTCTTTCTTGGAATTATGGTTTGAATTTTACCGAAATCCTTTTGGAGTTTAATTGACGTAAAGCTTAGCCGGTGACCGTCGGTACCCACAATATTTAATTTATGGTTGTCTACTTCAAATAATAATCCATTCAAATAATACCTAATGTCTTGTTGTGCCATAGAGAAATCAACTTGCTTTAAAATACCCTTAAAATCTTTTTGCTTTAGTTTAACAAAGGTATTCTCTTCTTCATCCTTTTTCATAACCGGATAATCTTTAGCAGCTAATGTTTGAAGGTTAAATTTGCTTTTAAGAGCTTTTACTAAAACTGTTGTATCGTTTATTTGAATATTTAATTTAGAGTTTTCAGGTAATGCTCTTGTAATATCAAGAATCTTTCTTGCAGAAATGGTCGTTTCAAATATATCTTCTAACTTCGTTTGAACAGAAAGAGAAATTTGCATTTCCAAATCTGTGGCTGTAAATCTTAGGTTATCTTTAGATCCTTCAAGTAAAATATTTGATAAAATAGGAAGGCTTAGTTTTCTTTCGACGATTCCAGCTACATTACTTAATGGATCTAAAAGTGTATCTCTATCTATCTCTATATTCATAATATCTTCTTTATATATATAATAATAATAATAATAGGGCCGGTTTTATAAATAAACTTAATATAATTTATATAAAACAATAATTTAAATGCTTTTTAAACCTATGAATTTTATTAGTTTTAATTGTGAGCAAATTGTGCATTAAAATAAAATTCATCATAAGTCTCTATTAACTCTAATCTTGTTCACAACCAATCCACAGTTTATCATTTTTACCCTCGCAATACTTGCGTTAAAAATCCCATGTCGTGACCAATGTTTTGATTTTTAAGTCTTAACCCTTCAATTTCTTCACATGCATGCATAATGGTCGTGTGGTGTCTTCCGCCATAAGCAGCGCCTATATCAGGAAAACTCATATTGGTAAGCTCTCTTGTAAGTGTCATAGCTATTTGTCGGGGCCTTGAAAAATTTCTAGACCTTTTTTTACTTAATATATCGCTGATTTTTATTTTATAAAATTCTGCTACGGTTTTTTGTATATTTTCTACACTTACTTGTCTTCCTCGAACAGCTATTAAGTCTTTTAAAGACTCTTTAGCGAGGTTTGTATTGATCGGAACATTCATAAAGTTTGACATGGCGACTATACGATTTAACGCACCCTCTAATTCCCTTACATTTGATCGAATTTGTTTGGCCACAAAGAACGCTACATCTTCAGGTAAATCAACTTTATTTTGTTCAGCTTTTTTTAAAAGAATAGCGACTCTCATTTCAAGCTCTGGAGGATCAATAGAGACCGTTAAGCCCCAGCTAAACCTTGTCCTAAGCCTATCATCAACACCAACTATTTCTTTGGGATAAGAATCACAAGTAATTATTATTTGTTTTTTGTTTTCAATTAAATGATTGAAGGCATAAAAGAATTCTTCCTGAGTCCTATTTTTTTTTGCAATAAACTGAATGTCGTCAATTAGCAATAAATCTAAGTTGTGGAAAGTTTTCTTAAAACTATCAAATGATTTATTCTCATAGGCTTTTACAACAGCATGTACATATCTTTCTGCATGTAAATATTTTATTTTTGAATCAGGCTTTAATAATTTTAGATGATTGCCAATTGCGTGCATTAAATGAGTTTTACCTAATCCAACACCTCCATATATAAAAAGAGGGTTATAGGTTTCACCAGGATTCTCAGCGACTTGTTTGCCAGCTGCAGTCGCAAGTTGATTTGCTTTTCCTGTTATGAAATTTTCAAAATCAAAGCTTTTACTAAGCCCGTTTGAGGTTGTATTGGAGGGGGTCTTTTGAGAAACTTTTCTTGGTGCGTTAGCAAGTATCAAGGGATTTTTTTTCCCGTCCTTCTTTATTACTAAATACTCTATATTGTCGGTTCGTAAATGTTCCTTAGCCAGAAGAGATATTTCTTTATCAAATCGGTCCTTTACCCACTCAAGTACAAATTGGTTGGGAGCATAAATACAACATTGACCATCTTTGGTTTTAAATGCAAGGGGCTTGATCCAAGTACTGATTTGTTGATTGGTAAGTTTCTTTGAAAACTTATCAAGGCACAATTCCCAAAAGTCAGTCTCATCCATCATGCATTAATTCATCCATAAATTCTTTGTATTAAATCTAAAAATATTACTTATATTAGCATCGATATTATCTTAAATTCTTAAAGTTATCCACAACCTTTTATATTCAATTTAAGGTACATTTCGTTGACAAAATTTACTACATGACGTAATGTTCTGGTTCAAAAAAATTATGTAAGATTAAACTAGGAGTTTAAAATGAAGCGCACTTATCAACCATCAAAAATAAAACGTGCAAGAACTCATGGATTTTTGGTGCGAATGAAGACTCGAGGCGGTCGTTCTGTAATAGCATCACGTCGAGCTAAAGGAAGGGCTCGTTTAGGTTTATAATTTCCATCATGAAACTAGTAAATTCAAGTGAATTTACAGCGGTATTTAATAATAAAAAAAGGTTATCTTCAGAAAACTTGTTTCTTTACTATTGTCCAAATGAGATAGGTAAAAATAGACTAGGATTTATTGTCCCTAAAAGAATAGAAAAGCTTGCGGTTAGAAGGAACTACATGCGAAGATCTTTAAGGGAAATTTTCAAGAATATCTTTAATTCAAACTATAATTATTCTTTTGACTTTATAGTCAGCATAAAAAAAACTTTTTACAAAGAGGATTTTTATGCCCTCAAGGCTCAAGTAGACAAGCTTTTCTTAAAACTACCCCAGTAAAAAAATGAGCAAAATTATAATCACATTTATAAAAATCTACCAATTGGGTATTAGTGCATTCACCTTGCCTAGATGCAGGTTTACTCCTACATGTTCAGAATATACAATTGAGGTTTTAAAAATTCATGGAACCCTAAAGGGGTTATGGCTTGCTTTCAAAAGACTCTTAAGGTGTCACCCTTTTTGCAAAGGTGGCTATGACCCTGAACCAAAATAATATTTGAGGTAATTATGGAAACGAAGAATTTAATTATATTTGTTGTTTTATCATTTTTAATACTGGCCTTCTTTGGCCCTGAATCTGATAAACCAAATGAGGTCGTTAATAATGATACAAATGTAGTTGAAGATAAATCATTGCCAAGTGATTTAAAAAATAAAAATATTTCAACAGCTTTTAGCTTGGATAAATCAAACTATGTAAAAGTTGAAACTGATATGTATGAAGCCTTTATTAGCTTAGAGGGTGGAGACATTAGAAATTTAAATTTAAAAAAATATCAGGACGAAAACTCTAGCGGCTCTTATCAATTAATGAGTGATGCTGCTGATCCTCTTTTATACATTGCACAATCAGGTTTGTTGGGGCAGTCACTTCCTACGCATAGATCTATTTATGAATCACCTGTTAACGCATATAAAATGAAGGGAAAAGAGCTTCAGGTACCACTTATTTTTGAGAACGAAGAATTTCTTGTCAAAAAGGTTTATACATTTAGCGAAGGCTCTTATGAAATCGGCACAACATTTGAAATCTTGAATAAATCTCAAAATAACATCATTCCCACTGCGTATTTTCAATTTATTCATGATGGAGAATCAAATCAAGGCTCCGCCTTTATGCCAACCTATACTGGCCCAGCTTATTATACTGATACTGAAAATTTTCAAAAAATCAGCTTTGGCGATGTAGAAAGCTCTCCATTTACACTAGACTCTAACAATGGATGGATTGGAATAATTCAAAGATACTTTGCATCTTCATGGATTTTGACTTCTAAAGAAAACAGAGAGTTTTTTTCTAAAGAGATTACTTCCAACATTTATGCCTCTGGATTAAAAACTGGGCTTTCAGAAATCTTACCTGGTGAAACATTATCGTTTGAGGCCAAGTTATATAGCGGCCCTCAGGCTAAAGAATTATTAGAAAAAGCAGCGCCTGGAATGGAATTAACGGTTGATTACGGTTGGTTGACTATTTTAGCAGCCCCATTGTTCTCTGTTTTATCAGGTATTCAAAAGGTTGTCGTAAACTGGGGAGTTTCAATCATTTTGCTCACAGTGCTAATTAAACTTTTGTTTTATCCACTTTCCGCCGCTAGCTATAAATCAATGGCTCAAATGCGTGAACTTGCACCTCGACTTCAAAGTATGAAAGAAAAATTTGGCGACGATAAACAAAAAATGCAAAAAGCAATGATGGAATTATATAAAACTGAAAAAATTAATCCTCTGGGAGGGTGTTTGCCTATTTTAGTCCAAATACCAGTCTTTATTGCATTATATTGGGTTTTGTTGGGTTCGGTAGAATTGAGAAATGCCCCATTTTTATACATTTCAGATCTATCTTCAAAAGATCCCTACTATTTGTTACCTATCTTAATGGCCGCCTCTATGTTTGTTCAAACAAAGTTAAATCCTAAGCCTACAGACCCAATGCAAGCTAGATTAATGATGATGATGCCAATAGTCTTTAGTATATTCTTTTTCTTTTTTCCAGCAGGGTTAGTTTTATATTGGCTTGTAAATAATTTACTTTCTATGGCGCAACAATGGCATATCAACAGAAAAATACATGCGGCGACCTTGAAAAAGAAAGGTCATGCTTAACGATAGCTCAACAATTGCTGCAATATCAACAGCAAAAGGTGTCGGTGGTATTGGTGTAGTTCGAGTCTCTGGTAAACATGCGCTCAAAATTGCAAAAAACATATGTAACGTTGACCTATCCCCTCGGGTGGCAGAATTTACCTCTTTTAAAGATAAAAAAAATGTTACCTTAGATCAAGGCATCGTTATATATTTTCCATCTCCTGCATCCTTTACAGGTGAAGATATTGTTGAGTTTCAAGGCCATGGAGGTGTTGTCGTTCTTAATTTAATTTTAAATGCCTGTTTGTCTTTTGGAGCTTCTTTGGCGGAACCTGGTGAATTCACTAAAAGAGCTTTCTTAAATAATAAATTAGATCTTTCCCAAGCAGAGTCTGTTGCTGATCTTATTAATGCATCAACAGAAGCGGCAGCTAAAAGCGCTATAAATTCCTTAAGAGGTGTTTTCTCTATTAAAATCAATAGCTTACTAAAAAATCTCACTGACCTGAGGATGTTCGTTGAAGCTTGTTTAGATTTTCCGGAAGAAGACATCAACTTTATTGATCAAGGCAAGGTAGATAAAAAGTTAAAAAATTTAAACAATGATGTGAGTGAAATTCTAAACTCTGCTCGTCATGGCCAGTTATTAAGAGATGGAGTAAAGGTAGCTTTAATAGGACAACCTAATGTAGGTAAGTCGAGCTTAATGAATCAACTAGCAAAAGAAAGTAAGGCAATTGTGACAGAAATTCCAGGTACTACAAGAGATCCAATAAAGAGTGATATTAGTATTCAAGGTATTCCAATTCATTTAACTGATACAGCAGGCTTGCGAGATACTGAAGACATCGTCGAAAAGTTAGGGATCGAGAAAACTTGGGAATCCATAAAAGAAGCTGATATCACCTTAATACTTGTTGATGTCACTGATAATGATGGACGCTATGAAGACAAGATTAAAAAAGAACTACCTAAAGGGAATAAAACAATCATCATAAAAAATAAAATAGACTTATTAAAACAAAAAGCTAGGGTAGATGAGCAGCATAATGTGCTACAAATATTTATTTCAGCTATAAATGGCGATGGCATTAAGTTAGTGGAAAAAGAAATTCTTAAAATTGTTCGTAGAGAAGAGCATTCAAGCAACCAAGAAGACTTATTTATGGCAAGAACAAGGCATATAGAAGCGCTTGAAAAAGTAAAACATGCTTTAAACAAAGCCGTTTTTAACCTACAAGCACCGGAATTAGTAGCAGAAGAGTTAATGATAGCCCAAAAATCCCTTAGCAAAATTACTGGAGAATTTTCATCTGATGATCTTTTAGGCCAAATCTTTGGACAATTCTGTATAGGAAAATAGGTTTCACGTGAAACAATTTAAGAAAGTAAAGATAATGGTTTCACGTGAAACAACAACATATCAATATCTAATTAAATCCAGTAAAATTAAAACTAAAGTAGGTTTAATAAAAAAATATGGATTATCCCAAAGAATTTGACGTTATTGTAATCGGAGGAGGACACGCTGGCACTGAAGCTTCCCTGGCGTCAGCACGTCTAGGTAAAAAAACTCTCTTATTAACTCACAATATTGAAACGCTTGGCCAAATGTCATGTAACCCATCAATTGGAGGAATCGGTAAAGGACATTTAGTCAAAGAGATTGATGCAATGGGAGGGATCATGGGTCGAGCAGCAGATTTTGCAGGGATTCAGTTTAGAACACTGAATTCAAGTAAAGGACCAGCAGTAAGAGCAACAAGAGCTCAATCAGATCGCTTGCTATATAAATCTTATGTAAGAGAAAACTTAGAATATCAAGACAATTTATGGATATTTCAACAAGCAGTTGATGATGTAATTTTAAAAAACCAAGAAATAAAAGGCGTTGAAACTCAAATGGGCCTAAAGTTTCACGCAAAAAATGTAGTTTTAACTGCCGGGACTTTTTTGGGAGGGTTAATTCATGTAGGTTTAGAAAATTATAATGCTGGAAGAGCAGGTGACCCGTCTTCAACAAAGTTAGCGGCGAAACTTAAAGAGCTAAAGCTTCCGGTAGGAAGGTTAAAAACTGGTACACCACCTAGAATTGATGGTAAATCCATAGATAAATCAAAAATGATAGAGCAACCGGGGGATAGTCCCACTCCATATTTCTCTTTCATAACTCCAAAAATTGAACATCCAGAACAAATTTCTTGTTGGATCACCCATACAAACAACAAAACACACGATATTATTAAGAGCGGGATTGATAGATCTCCAATGTATACAGGGGTTATTGAGGGAATAGGACCAAGATATTGCCCATCAATTGAAGATAAAATTCATCGATTTGCCGATAAAGATTCTCATCAAATATTTATAGAGCCAGAGGGGTTAACAACAAACGAAATATATCCTAATGGCATTTCTACAAGCCTTCCTTTTGATGTTCAGCTAGATTTAGTAAGATCCATTAAAGGATTAGAAAATGCACATATCTTAAGACCAGGTTATGCCATTGAATATGATTACTATGATCCACGTGCATTGAAAATGAGCTTAGAGACGAAAGATATTAATGGCTTATTTTTTGCTGGTCAAATTAATGGGACAACGGGTTATGAAGAGGCGGCAGCTCAAGGACTTATAGCAGGCATGAATGCGGCTTTAAGGGCAGATGGCAAAGAAAATTGGACACCATCAAGAGAAGAATCTTACATTGGGGTCATGATAGATGACCTTATTACAAAGGGCGTTACAGAGCCTTATAGAATGTTCACCAGTAGGGCTGAATATCGCCTTCTATTGAGAGAAGATAATGCAGACGAAAGGTTGACAAAAAAAGCAAGAGACGTTGGTTTGATATGTGACAATCATTGGCAAAACTTTTCTGAAAAGCAAACAATCATTAATAATGAAGAAAAACGACTAAAGAAGTTGGTTGTAAAGCCAAATGAATTAAAGAAAAATGACCAATTAAAAATATTCGGCCATCAACTTGAAAAAGACTACAAAGCATTTGATTTATTGAAAAGACCGAATCTAAATTATGATGATCTTATGCAATTACTCAATGAAAACAATGATATAAGGCGAGATGCAGCAGATCAAATTGATATTTTGGCTAAATATTCTGGATATATTATTAGGCAAAAAGAGGAAATTACTAGAATAAAAGGGCAGCTCAGCGTGCTCATACCAGAGGATATAAAATTTGATGAAATTCATGGTATCAGCACCGAAGCAAGACAACTTCTAAATTTACATCGACCAGAATCCGTTGAGCAGGCATCAAGAATCTCTGGCATAACACCTTCAACCATATCTATTTTATTAGTTTTTATTAAAAAAAATAGGGATAAATTGACAATTAAGAGGAAAGAAAAAATTGCTTAATGATAAAACCCAATTAGAAAGAGGCATGCAAAAATTAGGTCTTGAGAATATCCCTCAAGTTATTAGTAAATTATTGATTTATAAAGAATTATTAATAAAATGGAATAAATCATTTAATTTAACCTCAATTAAGAATCGAGAAGTTGTGACGCATCATTTTTTAGACTGTTTATCAATTATTCCCTTTATAAAGTCTTCTTCACTGCTTGATGTTGGAACAGGTGCAGGGTTACCTGGAATTATTATCGCCATTGTAAAGCCTGATATTAAAGTCAGTCTTATAGATAAAGTTGGTAAAAAAATCGCTTTTATAAAAAGGGTTGTCGCCGAATTAGAGATTAAAAATATTGATACATACCATGACAGAGTGGAATTATTAACTTCTGAAGAAAAATATGATGGCATTATATCCAGAGCTTTTTCTAATATGGATGATTTTATTAAATCCACGAAACATCTTATAAAAAGCCAAGGAGTTTGGTATGGGATGAAAAGTAAAAAGATTTTGAATGATGAGATGATAAATATTAATCAGCCTTGGACTTTAGAAAAGCTTGATGTCCCATTTTTAGACGCTGAAAGGTATTTAGTTAAGGTATCTAATTCATGAAAATAATAGCAATTTCAAATCAAAAAGGTGGTGTAGGTAAAACTACGACAACAGTAAACCTAGCCGCTTCTCTCGTTAGTATGAAGAAAAAAGTGTTATTAATTGATCTTGATCCTCAAGGTAATGCAACCTCAGGCGGAGGCATTAATAAAAGCCACATACAACATTCAATATACGATGTCTTAATAGGAGAAATTTCCTTAGAAGATACAATTTTGCACTCCAAAGAAAGTTTTTTTGATATTTCACCAGCTAATCAAGATTTAGCAGGCGCAGAAATAGATTTAGTAGGCATTGAAAACAGAGAATATATGCTAAAAAACGCAATTGGGACATTAAAGCAAAGTTATGATTACATTTTAATTGATTGCCCGCCAACATTAAATTTATTAACTGTTAACGCTTTAGTTGCTGCGAAGGCTGTACTGATTCCAATGCAATGTGAATATTATGCATTAGAGGGGTTATCTGATTTAGTTGGAACAATTAAGCGAGTAAAAAAGCAATTGAATCCAAGTATAGAAATCGAAGGTTTATTAAGGACATTGTTTGATAAAAGAAATACACTTGCTCAGCAAGTATCTGATGAGCTGTCTTCGCATTTCGGATCAAAAGTTTATAAAACTATCATTCCAAGAAATGTAAGATTGGCTGAAGCTCCCAGTCATGGTAAAGCTGCCTTGTTTTATGACAAGTCGTCTAAGGGCGCAAAAGCTTACTTGGCATTAGCTGAAGAAATATTAAAAGGAAATGCATAATGAAGAATAGAGGGTTAGGTAGAGGTTTAGATGCATTGCTAAGCAATGATGGGGATAATCAATCTAGTGAAGAGACATCAAACGTAATAGCTCTAGATAAGCTGATATCTGGAAAGTTTCAGCCTAGGAAAAACTTTAATCAGGACACACTCAAAGAGCTTGCTGACTCAATAAAGGCGCAAGGAATTATTCAACCAATTCTTGTGAGAATGATTTCAAATAATCAATATGAGATCATAGCGGGTGAAAGAAGGTGGCAAGCCGCAAAAATAGCAAACCTCAAAGAAGTACCAGTCATTATCAAAGATATTTCTGATTCAACGGCCTTAGCCATGGCTTTAATTGAAAATATTCAGAGGGAAGATTTGAATGTCATTGAAGAGGCAAGAGGCATAAAGCGCTTGATTGATGAATTTAATATTACCCATGAAGAAGCTGCTGAAGCAGTAGGGAAATCAAGAACTACAGTATCAAACATTCTAAGATTATTAAACTTATGTGAACATGCACAAAAAGCATTAGAAACTAAGAAAATAGAGATGGGACATGCAAGGGCAATTCTTTCTTTGAGCCTCATTGATCAAACCATGATGTGTCAAAAAATCATTAACCAGCAATTAACAGTTAGAGAAGTTGAGAAAGCAGTTTCAAAAGGCGAAACAAAGAAAATTCCTTCAAAACAGTCAAAAGACAATGATATTAAGCGTATGGAAAATGAATTATCTGACAGATTTGGAACTAATATATCAATAAGCCATAAACAATCCGGTAAAGGCTCAATCAATTTTAAGTATACAAATTTAGATGACCTAGAAAGAATTATTAAAAAGTTAAAATTATTGGGTTAGAAAACTTGACGAACAAGCAAAATAAAGCGAAAATTGCGAGCTTTGGTATTTGCTAAAACGTAACCTTTATAGATATGTTTTTAGCTGGAATCTAAATGAAACAGTTCTCTAAATAATTATTATTATGGCTTTGTTTAAAAGTATTCCTCCTGAAGTGATTGATATGATGAAAAAACTTCATATTATTGTTTTGGTAGTTGCACTAATTGTGTTTTTTGTATCAGGTTTTACGGCGGCAATATCAGTAGTATTAGGCGCATTGTGCGTCACATTAGGCATCATACTATCAGCTCCTGTAGCGTATAGAGCAACAGGTGATGTGACTGCATCAAAAGTAGTTACTGATGCTTTGAAGGGAGAATTGGTTAAAATTTTAACGATTATTGCAACCTTAGCGGGAGTATTTATTTTTATAACAGCAATAGTACCGATGTTTATAATTTTAGGTTTAGCAATAGCAGCAATTTTTTCTGGGTTAGCAATATCAAAAGTAGATATTAAATAAAGGATTAAAATAAATAAATTGGCAGATAGCGCATACAACACCCCATCAGAATATATAGAACATCATTTATCTAATAACGCAATTGCGTTAAGTGAACATAATATGATGGTTCTTCACTTAGACACAGCTATTATGGCAATAATTTGTGGATTTGTGAGTATGGGCTTAATTTGGCTTGTAGCTCGAAAAGCCACCTCAGGTGTTCCTTCTAAGACGCAGGCCTTTGTCGAATTACTCTTTGGTTTTATCGACGATCAAGTTAAATCTTCATTTAATGGCGATAGAAATGCTTTTATAGCTCCCGCAGCGTTGACAGTTTTTGTATGGGTGCTCATTATGAATTCAATGGATTTTCTTCCCATCGATATAATGGCAAAAATTTATGGTTTTTTCGGTCTTCACTATTGGAAAAATGTCCCTACCGCAGACATTAATACAACTTTTGCTCTAGCTTTAGGTGTGTGGATCCTAATGATATATTTCGGTATAAAAGTTCATGGCCTTAAAGGTTGGACTAAGGATCTATTTTGCGCCCCTTTTGGACCAAACCCACTTGTTTGGCCTGCAAACTTTATCTTTAATATTATTGAATACATATCCAAGCCGCTTTCACATTCGCTAAGGCTGTTTGGGAATATGTATGCAGGGGAAGTTATTTTCTTATTGATTGGTATGTTGGCGGCATCAGGTGTTTACGGTGTTTTCTTCAGTTCATTGTTGGGTGCAGGCTGGGCAATATTTCATATATTGATTGTTGCACTTCAAGCATTTGTGTTTATGATGCTAACAGTTGTTTACCTCTCTATGGCTCATGAAGGACACTAGGTAATATTTTTTTAATTTTTAAACTAAAGGAAATTTAACATGGAACATTTAGCAATGATTCAATCTTTTACAGCTATTGGCCTCGGCTTAATGGTTGGTTTAGGCGCGCTTGGTGCCTGTATCGGTATCGGAATTATGAGTGCAAGTTTCTTAGACGGCGCTGCAAGACAACCTGAATTGATTCCTCAATTACAAACAAAGGTATTCTTACTTTTAGGTTTGATTGATGCTTCATTTATTATTAGTGTTGGTATCGTAATGATGTTTGCATTTGCAAACCCTTTATTAAGCGTTATCAGTTAATTAAATTACATTTAACTTTTAGTAAATTTGGAGATTAAATGAACATTAATTTTACTTTAATTGCTCAAGCAATCGCTTTTGCCATCTTGATATGGTTCACGGTGAGATTTGTTTGGCCTCCATTGCTTCGAGCAATAGAGAAAAGGCAAAAGGAAATCGCTGATGGGCTTGCCGCTGCTCACGAGGGTAAGATTTCCCTTGAAAAAGCTGAAATAAGAAATGCTGAAACCTTAGATGAAACAAAGCAAAAAGGTGCAGAGATCCTTAATCAAGCTGAAAAAAGAGCGACAGAAATAGTAGAAGCTGCAAAGAAAAGTGCACAAGAAGAAGGCGACAGAATAATTACTGGCGCAAGGGCAGAAATTGATCAAGAATTAAATAGGGCGAAAGAGGAGCTTAGGGCACAAGTCTCAACGCTAGCCCTAGCAGGCGCTGAAAAAATTCTTGATAAAGAGATTGATAAGAAAGCACATGTTGCTATGTTAGCTAAATTAGCGAAGGATTTATAAATCTAAATGGCTGAAATTTCAACAATTGCAAGGCCTTATGCTACTGCAGTATTTAATTTTGCAAATGAAAACAAGAACCTGTCTAGCTGGTCTGATACTTTGGCATTGCTAAGTGGAGTCATAAAAGATGAGAGTATTCAATCAATTATTGAGGATTCTAAGGTTCTTGATTCAGAAAGGCAAGACTTAATATTAAACGTTTGCAAGGGCAAACTAGATGAATATGGAATAAATTTTGTAAAACTGCTCGTTGAAAACAAGCGACTCGTGATTCTTCCAGAGATAAGTCAATTTTTTGAAGAACTCAAAGCGGAAGCAGAGGGCTCTATAGAAGCAGAATTAATTATGGCTGAACAGCCAAGCAAAAAAACCGTAGATGAGTTATTAAAAAGTTTAGAGAAAAAATTTAATAAAAAAATTGAAGGAAAAGTAGTAATTGATAAAAATATTATTGGTGGCACCAAAATTATTGTTGGTGATTCCGTTATAGACGCATCAGTTCGTGCACAATTGGATAATTTAGCTTTTACATTAAAAGCGTAAAATCAGGAGATATTTAATGCAGTTATCAACATCAGAAATCAGTGAATTAATAAAAAGTAGAATCAAGAATTTTTCTACTACCTCTGAAGCTAGAACACAAGGAACGGTAGTTTCAGTTACAGACGGTATTGTTAGAATTCATGGTCTTTCAAATGTAATGTCAGGTGAAATGGTTGAATTTCCAGGCAATACATATGGTCTTGCATTAAATTTGGAAAGAGATTCAGTTGGGGTTGTGGTTTTAGGTGACTATGAACATATTACTGAAGGGGATATCTGTAAATGTACAGGGAAAATTTTAGAGGTACCTGTTGGGCCAGAACTTTTAGGTAGGGTTGTCGATGCGCTGGGTGTCCCAATTGATGGCAAGGGGCCTGTAAAAACTAAAGCAACAGATAAAATTGAAAAAGTTGCACCAGGAGTTATTGATAGACAGTCGGTATCACAACCTGTTCAAACAGGTTTAAAATCAGTTGATTCAATGGTTCCAATTGGTAGAGGTCAAAGAGAATTAATTATTGGTGATCGCCAAACGGGAAAAACGGCAGTAGCGGTTGACGCAATCATTAATCAAAAAGGTCAAAACATGAAGTGCGTATATGTTGCGATTGGCCAGAAAGCTTCCACAATTATGAATGTAGTTAAGAAGCTTGAAGAATTTGGCGCAATGGAATATACAACAGTTGTCAGTGCATCAGCATCAGATTCAGCAGCTTTACAATTTTTAGCTCCTTATTCAGGTTGTACCATGGGTGAATATTATAGAGATCGAGGGGAAGATGCTCTAATTGTTTATGATGATCTAACTAAACAAGCGATTGCATATAGACAAATTTCACTATTACTCAGAAGACCTCCTGGTCGAGAGGCTTATCCTGGTGATGTCTTTTATATTCACTCTAGGCTTTTAGAAAGAGCTGCCCGAGTAAATGCTGCATATGTTGAAAAATTTACTAAAGGTAAAGTGAAAGGCAAGACGGGATCATTGACAGCATTGCCTGTTATTGAAACAGCTGCTGGAGATGTCTCAGCATTCGTACCAACAAATGTTATTTCAATTACAGATGGCCAGATATTCTTGGAGAGTGATTTATTTAACGCGGGCATTAGACCTGCAATAAATGCAGGCATTTCTGTATCGCGAGTTGGTGGAGCTGCTCAAACGAAAGTAATTAAAAAACTTGGTGGCGGTGTTCGATTAGCATTAGCCCAATATAGAGAACTCGCAGCTTTTGCACAATTTGCATCAGACTTAGATGAGGCAACAAGAAAACAGCTTGATAGAGGTAAGATGTTTACAGAACTAATGAAACAAGCTCAGTACGCTCCTTTATCAGTTTCTAATATGGCAGTCACGCTTTTAGCAGCCAATAGTGGTTACCTTGACGATGTTCCAACAGATAAAGTTTTAACTTTTGAAAGCGGCCTTCATGGATTTATGTCATCTAAATACAAAGCTGTAATGGATGATATAGAGAAAACATTAGCGTTAAGTGAAGATGGTGAAAAGAAAGTAGTTAAAGCAATTGAAGATTTTAAAGCTACCAACACTTATTAATTTATAAGGTTAATTTAAGATGGCAGGAAGTAAGGAAATACGAACAAAAATCAAGAGTGTTGAAAATACACGAAAGATTACTAAAGCTATGGAGATGGTGGCTGCATCAAAGATGCGTAAAGCACAAGAGAGAATGACAGCAGCTAGACCATACGCAGAGAAAATAAGGTCTGTAGCGGCTCATTTGTCTCATGCTCAATCTGAATATAAACATCCGTTTTTAATTCAAAGAGAGAATGTTAAAAATATAGGCATAATCATCGTAACCTCTGATAAAGGTTTATGCGGTGGGCTAAATACTAATGTACTACGGTCATCAATTTCTCAAATTAAAGATTGGGAAAAAGCAGGTAAAAAAGTTCAGGTAAGCGCAATAGGTAATAAGGCTATTAGTTTTATGGGTCGCGTTGGTGCTAATATAAAATCACAAGTTTCAGGTATGGGCGATACGCCGCATATGGAAGATTTGTTGGGCGCCGTTAAGGTTATGTTGGATAGCTTTACTAATGGTGAAATTGACCAACTTCATATTTGTTATACAAAGTTTATCAATACGATGAAACAAGAGCCAAACATGGAACAACTACTACCTTTATCTGGCGACAAATCAGAAACTCCAGAAACAACCTGGGATTATATTTACGAGCCTGACGCAACATTAGTCATAGATGCCCTGCTTTCTCGATATATCGAGACACTTATCTATCATGGAGTTGCAGAAAATATGGCTTCAGAACAATCATCTAGGATGGTTGCAATGAAAGCAGCATCAGATAATGCAGGAAATGTTATTGATGAATTGACATTGGTTTACAACAAGGCAAGACAGGCAGCAATTACTAAAGAAATATCAGAGATAGTTGGCGGTGCAGCAGCTGTATCTTAAATTTTTAATTAACTTTAAATTAAATAAAGTAAGGATAAATTAAATGAGTACCAAACAAATCGGAAAAGTAGTCCAGTGTATCGGGGCAGTTGTTGATGTGGAGTTTCCACGTGACCAACTTCCCAAAGTTTATGATGCATTAATCATTGATGATAAAGACTCTACAGCAGAAGAAGGCTTAACTTTAGAAGTGCAGCAGCAATTAGGCGATGGCGTTGTTAGAACTATTGCGATGGGTTCATCTGATGGTTTATCAAGAGGTACTCAATTTGCTTCTACAGGGGCACCGATTCAAGTTCCGGTTGGAGAAGGTACCTTAGGTAGGATTATGGATGTTTTAGGCAGACCAATTGATGAGGTTGGTAAAATTGATTCAAAAGAATTTAGATCTATCCATCAAAAAGCACCAGAATTTAATGATCTATCTCCGTCCATTGAATTATTAGAGACAGGCATAAAAGTGATTGACTTGATGTGCCCTTTTGCAAAAGGCGGAAAAGTTGGCTTGTTTGGTGGAGCTGGTGTTGGTAAAACAGTTAACATGCTTGAACTTATTAATAATATCGCTAAACAACATTCTGGTTTATCAGTTTTTGCAGGTGTTGGCGAAAGAACGCGTGAGGGAAATGATTTTTATCATGAGATGGCAGAGGCTGGAGTAATTCAGTTAGAAAATATGAAAGAGTCAAAAGTTGCCATGGTTTTTGGTCAGATGAATGAGCCTCCGGGTAACCGACTAAGAGTTGCACTGTCAGGTCTTACAATGGCAGAAAAATTCCGTGATGAAGGAAGAGATGTCTTATTTTTTGTTGATAACATTTATCGTTATACATTGGCGGGAACAGAAGTTTCGGCGTTATTAGGTCGTATGCCTTCAGCTGTTGGTTACCAACCAACGCTTGCTGACGAGATGGGTAAACTTCAAGAGAGAATTACATCAACGAAAACAGGTTCTATTACATCGATTCAGGCAGTTTATGTCCCTGCAGATGATTTAACAGATCCATCTCCTGCTACAACATTCCAACATTTGGATTCTACGGTTGTTTTATCAAGAGACATTGCATCACTGGGTATTTATCCAGCTGTGGATCCACTGGATTCAACATCCAGGCAATTAGATCCACAAGTTGTGGGTGAAGAACATTATGCAGTTGCTAGAGCAGTCCAATCTACATTACAAAAGTATAAAGAGCTAAGAGATATTATTGCAATTTTAGGTATGGATGAGCTAGCACCTGAAGACAAATTAGCGGTAGGTCGTGCAAGAAAAATTCAAAGGTTCTTATCACAACCATTTCATGTCGCTGAGGTGTTTACTGGATCACCAGGTAAATATGTTTCGCTCAAAGATACAATTAAAGGATTTAAAGCTATCGTGGATGGAGAATATGATGATCTTCCAGAGCAAGCATTTTATATGGTAGGAAGCATTGAAGAAGCTGTTGAAAAAGCAAAAACAGTTTCATAAATAAAGGCCCAAATGGTAAATACAATTCAAATTGATGTTGTAAGTGCGGAAGAATCTATTCTTTCTGAAGAGGCTGAGTTTGTAGTCGCCCCAGCCCAAATGGGAGAAGTAGGAATATACCCTAATCACGCTTCAATGATTACACTATTAAAAGCAGGCTCGGTACGTATTAAAAAAATTAATAAATCAGATGAAGACTTGATCTATATTTCAGGTGGAATTCTAGAAGTCCAACCAGGTAAGATAACTATCTTATCGGATACAGCTATTCGTGGAAAAGACTTAGATGAGACCAAAGCAAAGGCGGCAAAAAAGGCTGCAGAAGAATCTCTAAGTAAAAAAGGTAGCGACATTGATTTTGCATTAGCTGAAGCAGAGCTAGCGGAAGCAGTCGCCCAAATTCAAGCCATTGCAAAACTTAGAAAAAAATAACCGTTAAATTGTAAAACAAAAAAAGCAGCTAAAGGCTGTTTTTTTTGTTTATACTCTTAAAAAAAGGAAAATAAATGACACTTAGTGTAGTTATTTTAGCTGCTGGAAAAGGTTCTAGAATGTTTTCCGAGAAACCAAAAGTATTGCATGAATTGTCAAATCAACCTCTATTGCAATATGTAATTAATGCAGCTAAAAATTTAAAGCCAGTTAATATAAATGTTGTAATTGGTTATAAGTCTGAATTAGTTGAGCAAGAATTCTCAAAAGAAGATATTAATTGGATTGTCCAAAAAGAACAACTTGGCACAGGCGATGCTGTTAAATACACTACTCCATTTATGGAAGGATCACAGACCATGGTTCTTTACGGGGATGTTCCATTAATTGATCATAATGATTTAAAAAAACTATTACAAGTTTCTAAAGATGGACTAGGCATACTTACATTTGATAAAAAACATCCTAAAGGATATGGAAGAATAAAAAGGACAGAAGATAAAGTTGAAGGAATTATAGAAGAGAAAGATTGCTCAGAAACAGAGAAAAAAATAACAGAAATTAATACAGGTATTATGTGTATCGATACCATTAAGTTAAATAGTTGGTTAACTCAAATAACGAATCACAATTCTCAAAAAGAATATTATTTAACTGATATAGTGGCTTTAGCAAAAAAAGATAATACAAAAATCGTGACTCATGAGGCCAAAGATGAGCACACAATTTTGGGTATAAACACTAAAGCTGAGTTAGTGGCTATGGAAAAAATATTGAAACAAAAAAAGAATACAGAGCTGATTGAGCAAGGGGTCACTATAATTGATTCCTCACGAACAGAAATAAGAGGTTCATTGGTTTGTGGATCAGATGTTGAAATTGATGTGGGTTGTATATTTGAAGGGGAAGTAGAACTTGGTAATAATGTGAAAGTAGGTGCATACAGCCATATAAAAGATAGTAATATTTTAGATAACGCTAATATAAAACCTTATTCCCATATTGATTCCTCAGAAGTTGGCATTAATAACAATATTGGACCTTATGCAAGATTAAGGCCTGGTGCTAAAACAAAGAGCAATGTAAATATTGGAAATTTTGTAGAAATAAAAAACTCAACAATAGGAGAAGGTAGCAAAATTAATCATCTTAGCTACGTCGGAGACAGTCAAGTAGGTGAAAATGTTAATATTGGTGCGGGTTGTATCACATGTAATTATGATGGTGTAAATAAGCATAAAACTATTATCGAGGATGACGTGTTTATTGGCTCAAACTCTCAACTTATAGCACCTTTAATAATAAGAGCAGGTTCAACAATAGGAGCAGGTTCAACAATTACTAAAGATACTCCAGCAAATCAGTTATCTCTTGCAAGATCAAAACAGACAAATATCCCAAGCTGGGAAAGGCCTAAGAAGAAATAAATATGTGTGGAATTGTCGCAGGCATCTCAAATAAAAATGTCTTACCAAAGCTCATTGAAGGATTAGAGCATCTAGAATACAGAGGTTATGATTCAGCCGGAGTTGCAATCTTAAATGGTTCAATTAAGAGAATTCGGTCTACGGGAAGAGTTACCTCAATTAAAACTAAAGTTAAAAATTCCAAATTAGAAGGTTTAATTGGAATTGGCCATACAAGGTGGGCAACGCATGGAGGAGTAACTGAAGAGAATGCGCACCCGCATATTTCAAATAATAAAATTGCCCTTGTTCATAATGGCATTATTGAAAATCATGAAGAACAATGTATTCGATTAAAGAAATTAGGATATCAGTTTGAGTCTGAAACAGATACAGAAGTAATCGCACACTTAATTGACCATTACCATAAAAAAAATGATTTACTTAAATCAACGCAACTTGCCACAAAAGATTTAACAGGCGCATACGCGATTGCTGTAATTTCTATTGAAAATAAAGATGAAATAATATGTGCTCGTTTAGGCTGTCCATTAATAATTGGACAAGGAAAATCTGAATATTTTGCTGCTTCTGATATTAGTGCATTAATCGCTATTACAAGAAAAGTAATTTATTTAGAAGATGGAGATTTTGCAAAATTAACAAAAAATAATTTAGAAATTTTTGGCTCGAATTTAAAAAAAGTTAAAAGAAAAGTTAATGAGAGCAAAGTTAAAACATCGTCGATGGACTTAGGCCCTCATGACCACTTTATGCAAAAAGAAATTTACGAACAACCCAGAGCTATTGGAGATACAATCGAAGCAGTTATAGACAACAATAAATTCGACAGTGCGTTATTTGGTAAAAATGCTAAAAATGTATTAAAGGATGTGAATAGTATCCTTATTCTTGCTGCAGGAACAAGTTATTATGCTGGCCTTACTGCTAAGTATTGGTTAGAGGATGTTGCAAAGATTCAAACATCAGTGGAAATTTCCAGTGAATATCGTTATCGCAAAACAGTTCCTAATAAAAATCAATTAGTTATAAGCATCTCACAATCAGGAGAAACCTTAGATACAATTGAAGCATTAAAACACGCTAGTAAGATGGGGCATAAAAAAACATTAGCGATATGTAATGTTCAAGAAAGTGCAATAGCGAGAGCATCAAAGCTAACTTTTTATACACGAGCTGGTATTGAAATTGGCGTTGCCTCTACCAAAGCTTTTACTACACAATTAGTATCCTTATTTATTTTAACGATTACCTTAGCTAAAAATAAAAAACTCATTACTAGAAAATTGGAAACAAAATATCTAAATGACTTAAGAGGGCTTGTTGGAGGCATTCAAACCGCCTTAAATTTAGAGCCTCAGATTAAACAATGGGCAAAACATTTCTCAAATAAAGAGCATGCTTTATTTTTAGGTCGAGGTGTTCATTATCCAATTGCTTTAGAAGGATCTTTAAAATTAAAAGAAATATCTTATATTCACGCAGAAGCTTATCCTGCAGGCGAATTGAAACATGGTCCATTAGCATTAGTAGATAAAAATATGCCTGTAGTAGTAATTGCCCCTAATGATGCCTTGTTAGAAAAAGTAAAATCTAATATGCAGGAGGTAAAAGCCAGAGGCGGTATATTATTTGTCTTTGCAGATTCAGATAGTCATTTTGTAGAAACAAAAGGAATTAAAGTAATCAGAGCACCAAGACATACTGGAATTCTATCGCCTATTGTTCATACTATTCCAGTTCAATTACTTGCTTATCATGTTGCTTTGAGAAAAGGTACGGATGTAGATAAACCAAGAAATTTAGCTAAATCAGTCACTGTGGAGTAAATTATTTTAACCTTTTAACCTTTTAACCTTTTAACCTTTTAACCTTTTAACCTTTTAACCTTCAACTTTTTGATTTGCTTCATACTCCTTTAGTTTTTCTAGATACTCTTCTTCTGACAAATCATGCCAACCAAGACATTTACCATTTGGGCTTCTTCCACATCCACAATCCATATTTAATCTCCTTCATCTATAAACGTTTATAATAAGTAAAAAAAATAAAAAAGTATTAAATGAGAATTATTCTCAATAATTTAAAAGAAAATAATATGAAAATATACCTACAAAGATTTATGAATCTTTATTTCATTGCCCTTTTATCGCTAAGCGGATTCTATGCATTTAATTATTTTCAGATAATAAATATGGAAGGTTGGGAAATGTTTGACAAGTACGCTACAGAAAATGAAAAAAAAATGAAAGAGAATTTAGCAGATCAAATGTTAGAAGCAAATGGAAACTCAGATCAACAAGAAGTAGAAAGATTAGGTATGGAATATAAAAATATTTATATTGAAGTTAGAAATAAAGCTAAAAAAGAATTTTGGGATCATAAAAAAAATAACTGGAAGATGGCGTCATTTCTAATTGGATTTTTATTTATAATTAATTATTTGCTGTCTGGACGTATTACTTTATTCCATAAAAGTAACAATTAATAAACTAATTATTATTTGTAGGCATTACAGGGTAACTTATAACCTTATACCAAAAAAACATCATATAGTGAAATTTTAAAAAAAAATACTATATATTGTATTTTTCTTGATATATAGGGGTAAACTTTACTCAGTTTAAAGAGATGAAAGTTTAAACTTATTTTAAATTACAGGAGAAATTGAAATGGAGATATTAGCAACTATTAGGAAGTGGGCTGGCGGACTTGCTGAAACAGTAGTTAGTCTTATGGCACTTGCAATTGTTCTTCAAATCTTGATGGGTACCTCAAACGTACCTTTTATTGGTCAAACCGATGTAATTGGAAATGTTTCAGGAATATTAGCCCAACTAGGCAGTGAAGGTCTTATTGGCTTAGTAGCTTTATGGGTATTATATTCAATTTGGAAATCACGGAAGTAAGAATTTTTCATTTTGAAAAAAAAGGGACTTAATAGGTCCCTTTTTTAATAAAACTTCTTCATTAGCAAGGTGCCTGCTGTTATTCCAACGATTGCAATGGCAAGAGCTAGATAGTAATTAAAACCTGATTTCACTAAGAAACTAAACAAAAATAAGAAAGGGATAACAGGCAATATATACATTGTTGTTTCCTGAATAAGCCCACTGATTAAAGAGCGGTCTTTGGATTCCTCCCAAATTAATGTAAAAGAAACAAAAAAAATAATGGGCATTGCCAAAAGGATAGCTGCGAGGGTTGTATTTTTTTTACTCAGTTCTGTCGCACCAATGATGACAACAAGTGCAATAATAATTTTTAATAAATAAAACATATTATCAAGACTTAAAATAAAAGATTTAATTCAAATTTACAATAAATCAATTCCAAACTTCTTTAGAACGGCAACATAAACAATAAATAAAACAACTGTAAATCCTATTGATATTAATATGGCTGGCCAAAATGACCAATGCTTAATAATCCATGGAAAAAGAAGAAACATGGGAAGTGTTGGAAGTACATACCAGAAGGTATAGTATGAATGATTAGCTATTTTTTCAGTTGATTGGTTTTCAAAAAATAACCAAAATAATACAGTGATCGTGACTAAAGGCAGCGCACTTGTAAGCGCGCCGATTTTATCTGAAACCTTCGCAAGCTCTGAAATAAGAACAATTAGACCTGCTGTAATAATATATTTGAAAATAATATAGGACATTCTCCAATTTTAATCTAATTTTTAAATCAAAGTGACTTTATTAAACTTAAGATAAATAAAGTAGGTTAAAATAATGTTTTTATGTGTGATATAAATTAATTATGCGTCCCCCCATCCTCTCTAAATATCCCGTTGACAAGATAATAAGTAATTTTAAGTTATCAAAGGAAAAGGAAATGTGGATTGTTAGGTTCATCCCACAAATTTTAAATAAACAAAAAATCAATGCAAATGCAATATCTGTTATGAAAAGGATTAGTTTATTTAGACTTGAGCCCTTAACAAATCAAGAGACAGATAAAATTAAAAAATTAATGATGGAAATTGGAAGAGAAGATATCAAATGTGTGAGACAAACAGAAGCTAAACAAAAAAATGTTTTAATATTCTGTGGTCATGACGATGCTCCAGAATCAATTGATGGAATTGAAAGATACATATATAGAATTATTCCAAATGCTAAACTAAAGTTTGGTGTCGCAGATATGAATAGAGATCGTTGTTGTATTGTAAAAGATAAATATTGGGAATCTGATAAAAAAAGACCGACGGGTGTTTATTCTCTGGCAGACTTAGCAGTAGTCGATTGACCTTCTTTTCTATTCTTACTTCTTATTCTTTTTTCAGCATTTGAGCTATTCTTAAAATTCTTTGTTGATTTAATAAATGGCCTTTTCTTACCACTGCGTCGCTTTTTATTTTTATGTACATCTGCTGTTGTTTTTGTTGGCTCCATTCCTTCAACAGTTTGAACGTTTATCTTTAATTTTGTGAATCGTTCAATTTTTCTTAAATGCTCTTTATCTGTCTCGTTGACAAAACTAATAGCAAAACCTTTCTTATCTGCACGGCCTGTTCTTCCAATTCGATGTACATAATCTTCAGAAAAACGTGGTAAGTCATAATTAAAAACGTGGGTGATATTCTTCACATCTATTCCTCGGGATGCAAGATCGGTCGCAACTAAAACTTTTATTCCATTTTTTTTGAATCGATTAATAGTTCTTGTACGACTATTTTGTGTCATGTCACCATGAAGAGCTGAAGCCTTAATATCCTTATGATATAGGTCATCTGATAATTTATCAGCTAATCTTTTAGTCGCAGTAAAAATAATTGCTTGATTAACATTATCCTGCGATAAAAAATGATCGAGTAGGTTTATTTTATGTGATTGACTATCAACGTAATACATAGTTTGTTCAATATTAATATGACCAAGCCCTTGGGGCTCAATAGATATTTTCGTAGGAGATTTTAAGAATTCCTCAGCAATTTTAGATACATCAGGGTCAAGGGTAGCTGAAAACATAAGCATTTGTTGATCTTTATTTGTTGCGTTGAAAATTTTTCTAATATCTGGAACAAAGCCCATATCAAGCATTTTATCTGCTTCATCTAAAACCATAATTTCAGTATCATTAATTTTAACTTTTCTTTGCTTGTGTAAATCTAGAAGCCTTCCAGGAGTGGCAATCAGAATGTCTACAGGTTTTGATAGAAGCTTGTTTTGAAGTTGATATGACATTCCACCTGTAATTGTTACAGAAAATATTTTTAAATATCGAGAGTATGTTTTGATACTATCTGATATTTGATTAGCCAACTCACGTGTTGGTGAAATAATTAATACTCTCGGCCCTTTTCCTTTTCGTTTTGCACTTGTTAGATGGCTTAAAATGGGTAATACAAATGCAGCTGTTTTCCCTGTCCCGGTTTGTGCAGTTGCTAGAACATGTTCCTTTTGAAGGATATGGGGAATAGATTTTTTTTGAATTGCTGTAGGCTCTTTGTAGCCAGCGTCTTGAATAGCTTTGAGTATTTCAGGGGCAAGGTTTAGAGTATTAAATGACAAAAAATTATCCTTAAGTTGTGTCTATGAGAAGATTAGGCCTAATGATAAATTATAGATAATCTTTTACGAGAGCGAAGTATATAGGTAATTGAAAATAAAGTAAATTTTCAATATTTTATTTAGTAATCCTTAAGAAATTAGAACACTTGATTCAATTAACTTAATTTTATTTTTAAGGGAAAGAGATTTAATTTTATATTCTTCTTTGCTGGCTGAACTTCTATTAAGAAATGAAGCTTTATAAACTAACCTAAAAGGACCACGTTGTTTTGTATATTTGGCACCTTTGTTTGTACCATGTTCTTTTATTCGGCGATTGATGTTTGATGTAATGCCTGTGTAGTAAGTATCATCTGCACATTTTAAAATATAAACGTACCAACTTTCTTTTGATAAACGAGCTAGTTCAGCTAATGTTTCAAGTCCACTCACATTGTAGTTAGCCATATCTTAGTTACCAACTCAAAACTGCACGAAATCTGACTTCATTGCTCCTAACTTTTTCAATAGCCTTATTGATATCACTGAATTTAAAGTGCTCAACAATGGGTTTAATATTATGTTCAACACAAAAATTAAGCATTTTTTTTATATTTTTTGGACTGCCTACTGGGGAACCTGATATAGAACGCCTACCTGTCATAAGAGAGAACACTGATGATTTAATAGGCTCTAAAACTGCGCCAACAAAATGAAGTCTACCTCTTGGTTTTATAATGTTTAAATATAGATTCCAATCTAAGCTAACATTAACTGTAGATATCAATAGATCAAACTTAGCACCTAAATTTTTTAGTGTTACTTGATCAGTTGATGAAACAACGTCATCGGCACCCATTTTTTTTATAAAATCATTTTTATCTTGAGAGTTTGTGAAGGCAGTAACATGGCACCCTAAGGCTTTATAAAACTGAATAGCTAAATGTCCAAGTCCCCCTATTCCAATTACACCGACTTTATGCTTCTCATTAATTCCAAATTCAACAATGGGTGTAAATACAGTTATCCCCCCACATAATAAAGGTCCTGCATCTTCAAGATTTAGCTTAGGGGGAATAGGAATCACACTCTCTTCCTCGGCGACAACCTCTTCAGCAAAACCACCGAACTGACTAAAGACAGTTTTCTTGGTATTGCTACAAAAATTATGATCACCCACATCACAATAATCACAATTATTACAATATCCCGAATGCCAACCTAGGCCAACGGTGTCCCCAATTTTGTGCATAGAGCTATTAGAGGCAATCTCAATTACTTCGCCTATAATTTCATGACCTGCAATCATAGGATATTTAGATTTGCCCCAGCTATTATCTATTGCACTAATATCACTATGGCATATGCCACAAGAGTGAACCTTTATTCGAATCTCATTTTGCTCTAATGTTTTTGACTCATATTCGTAAGGTTTGAGATCTTCTCCAGCATTTAACGCAGCATAAGCCTTAACCATGATGCAGTAGTCCTTAAGTGATTATATTTCCTGATTATATTATAGAATAAGTTTTTTTATTTCATCAATATATTCTGGAAAATATTGGCTTATAACTTCAAGATTAAATTTTTTTAATATGGATTGATTTGATTCTCTTTCTAATAAGAACTCAAAAGATTTAGTAATGAGCTCAGTTTTAGTTAATTTATTATTAGAGACATCTTGGTGAAAACGATCATTTAATAAAACAATATGTACAGTTGAAGAGTTTTTAGTTACTGAAACTTTGAAAGTATTATTATCAATAGTTTCAACATTAATCATGAATTAACTTTGTTTGCAATCGCCTGAGAATGTCTCTATATATTGACCAAATCCCTTATTTCCTGAAATAAAGTCATTAGCAGTATTTTTTTTAAGATTAATTTCTAAGTTCCGTATATTTAAAAAATTTGATTTACATTGAATTAGTTCTTCGGACCATATGCAGTCAATATTATTTAAATCTTGTAAAGAACCATCAATAAAATTAAAAGTCATATTTTTAACCTCCTCTTTTTTCCCTGAGGAACCCATTAATTCAAAAGTTGCAATTCCTTTACATTCAAAAATAGTAGTTTTATTTTCCGCAATGGCAAAAGAAGTACTTATTGAAATTATAGCTAGCATAAAGACGCATCTTATTTTCTTACTCATTGTGTAAGTATCCTTAAACATTTTGGAAAATCTGTTGAGCCAATTATAAAGCCGAGTTCTTCACATTTTTTTTTAGCGGCACTTCCAGATAATCTCTTAACCGATTTTCCATCTATAGTTATCTCATCAGATGCCCTATTCGCAAAATTGCATTGATAACTCACTATATTTTGTAATAATAAATCATCGCCAGAATTATTTATACTATTTTGGTCAAGCCCACCATATTGTGAACATGCCCTCATCATTTCAGAAGTCACTCCATCATCACCGCTGAAATAAGTATCAACGGTTAAGCCACTATAATTATTATGAGGGGCTGGAAGCTGTTCTTTTTTTGTCGACGCACACCCAAAAGAAAAAATGATAAAAATGATAGTAAATGCCCAACCATGAAATCTCATTTTATTCTTTAACCCCACTTAGACATATCCATCCACCATTTTTTATGGTTTTTTCAAATTTAAACCAAGGAGAATAAATTTTTTTAATCTGGCTTTCCTGTGACTCTAGTATACCTGATAGGGCAATCTTTCCTTTTGGTGAACAGTAACTTGCTAATAATGGTGCTAAAACAGAGAGTGCGCTAGATAAAATATTTGCAATTACTAGGTCAGCTTGAAATTTAAAATTTTTATCCGTATTTAACCATTGAATATCACATTGATTTATAGCTCCATTTTCTTTACTTGCAATAATTGCTTGGGGATCTATATCAACCCCTTTTACAATTTTAGCACCAAGTTTATGAGCAGCAATTGCTAAAATACCTGAACCACAGCCGTAATCTAGCACTTTTTTTTCTTTAGAAACATTATCAATAAGCCATTCAGTACAAAGATGAGTAGTTGGATGAGCTCCCGTTCCAAAAGCTAAACCGGGATCTAAAATAATGTTAATAAGCTTTGGATTTTCTATTTCATTCCATGATTGAACAATTTCAATTCTATTTTTTATACAAATAGGCTTAAATTGGGACTGCGATAATTTCACCCAATCAGTTTCAGAGACGAATGAGGTATTAAATACAAAATTTATATCTTTGAAATTTGAGATGAGTTCATGTTGAATTCTTTTAATATCTACGGAATCAGAAAATAATGCCTGTATTTGACTGGTTGCCCAAAATTTATTCGGACCGCTATGAGGTTCACCAAAGATTAATTCTTCATTACTATTGTTTAAGTTTTTATCCTGAATAAATATGGATAATGCACCACTACTTTCTAACTCTTCACTTAGTAAATCAATATCTTTTTCTTCTGCAAAAAAAGTTAAATTAATCCATGCCATATTTTTAAGGTTTGTTCTTTAGCTTATTTTCAAGATAATGAATATTAACTCCACCATCTATGAAATTGCGATCATTCATAAGATCTCTATGAAGAGGAACATTTGTTTTAATTCCTTCAATAAGAATTTCAGACAAAGCAATATCCATCCTAGCCAGTGCCTGATCTCTGGACCCTCCATAAGTAATTAACTTTCCAATCATTGAATCATAGTTTGATGGGACCTTATAACCTCCATAGGCATGCGTATCAATTCTGACACCAGGCCCACCGGGAAGATGAAATCTAGAAATCGTACCTGGAGAAGGCATAAAGTTATAAGGATCTTCTGCATTAAGTCTGCACTCAATAGCATGACCTTGGTATCTAATATCTTTCTGACGGAAACTCAGCTTTTCACCAAAAGCAATTTTAATTTGTTCTTGCACTAAGTCTATATCAGTAATAAGCTCCGTTACGGTATGCTCCACTTGGAGTCTTGTATTCATTTCAATGAAATAAAACTCATCATTTTCATATAAAAATTCGAATGTACCTGCGCCGCGATAATTTATTTTTTCACAAGCTGATGCACATCTAGCGCCAATTTTATTCATTTTTTTTTCACTTATTCCAGGTGCAGGAGCCTCTTCGATAATTTTTTGATGACGCCTTTGAAGTGAACAATCTCTTGTTCCAAGATGAATTGCTTTTCCATGTGAGTCAGCTAGAACCTGAAATTCAACATGTCTTGGTTTTTCAAGAAATTTTTCCATATAGACAACAGGGTTACCAAAAGCTGCTTGCGCTTCATTCTTTGTCATTAATACGGAGTTAAGCAGTGCAGCTTCAGTGTGAACTACACGCATACCTCGACCCCCGCCACCGCCGGCAGCTTTAATAATGATAGGGTAGCCAATTTTCTTTGCTATTGTTTTGATTTCATTGCTATCTTCTGGGATTGCGCCATCAGAACCAGGTACGCAGGGCACACCAGTCTTATGCATGGTCTCTTTTGCACTAACTTTATCACCCATCAGCCGAATTGTTTCAGGCCTTGGGCCAATAAACGTAAAGCCACTTCTCTCTACACGCTCAGCAAAATCTGCATTTTCTGAAAGAAAACCATAGCCAGGATGTATTGCCTGAGCATCAGTAACTTCTGCTGCGCTTATGATTGCTGGAATATTCAGGTAGCTCAAGTTGGAAGATGCTGGACCAATACATACAGATTCATCGGAAAGTTTTACATATTTTGCTTCAGCATCAGCCTCCGAATAAACAGTAACAGTTTTAATACCCATTGCTCTGCAAGCTCTGAGGATTCTAAGGGCTATCTCACCACGATTGGCAATTAAAATTTTATCAAACATTATATAATTAACTTATTTCGAAGAGTGGCTGTCCGAACTCAATAGGTTGACCATTTTCAATTAAAATTTTAGAAATGGTGCCTTCTTTATCAGATTCTATTTCATTAAGAATTTTCATAGCCTCAATAATGCATAAAGTCTCACCTTTTTTAACGGTTGAGCCAATATCTATAAAGGGAGCTGAATCAGGAGAAGCGGCTCTATAAAAGGTACCAACCATTGGCGAAGTAATAACATCCTTATTATCTATTGTAGTTGTATCTACTTTACCTAAAGACTCTTCAGTATGAGCTTGCGGTTGCTGATTCATTGGTGGTTGTATCGGTTGTTGAACATAGTTAACATGCGCTAATGATTGCGCTGTATTATTTTGCCGACTAATTTTTACTTTTTCTTCACCTTCAGTAAGTTCAAGTTCAGAGATATCTGATGCTTCAACTAAATCTATTAAGGTTTTTAACTTTCTTAAGTCCATTTTATATTTACCTCGAAATTTATTCAGATTGATTTATATAATTAAGTGCGGCAATGTATCCTTCTGGGCCTAAGCCACTTATAACTCCAACAGCAACATCAGAAAAAAAAGAATTTTTTCTAAAAGCTTCACGTGCAAAAACATTCGAAAGATGAACCTCAACAAATTTTATCTTTTTTGCAACCAGGCTATCTCTGATAGCCACTGAGCTATGGGTGAAGGCAGCAGGATTTATGATAGTAAAATCACTGGTTAATGATTGAATTTTTTCAATTATTTCGGCTTCACTATTACTCTGAAAAATGTCAATTTCAATGTCTAATGCGCACGCTCGATCTTTTAGCTTAGAATTGATATCATCAAGCGTCATGCTTCCGTAATGTTCGGGCTCTCTTTCACCAAGTAAATTTAAATTCGGCCCGTGTATTACACTTATTTTCTTTTTTGTCATGTAATATATCTTTTAAAAATCATTATCAAAAAGCTATTTTGCCGAATTTAAGTTATTTTGTCTATATTTTAATAGATTTTAAGTGAATTTAGAGTAAATCTAATTAATTATGGAGTTTAGTGATTGATTTAATTGATTTAATTTTAATCGCCCATAAAATACCTTTTCAATCTTTTTCTCAGGGCTAATAATGACACTAAAGGGCAAAATGCCCCTCTCATTACCAAGCGATTGTGATAATTGAACGCCCTCATTCTCAGCAATAAAGGATAAGTATTCAATAGGGATCTTATTTGTAAACTTATTAACAGATTCTAAATCATCTATAGCGATTGCAATAGTTTGAATGGTTTTATTTTCATGAGCGAATTCATTTAACTCAGGGATCTCTTCTCGACAAGGGGCACACCACGTTGCCCAAAAATTAATTAATAACCATTGACCCTCGAACTTAGAAAAAGAAACTATCTCCCCAGAGCTATTCATAATATTACTGCTAAATAGCGTCGCAGTAGAGATATTAGATGCATCAGAAATGATCAATTCGCCCTCAAGGTTATTTTTTTTCATGAGGTAGCCTGAAAAACCAGCAACCATACCAAAGATTATGAGTAGCAGTAGAAATTTAATATTCTTTTTCATTTATTCAACCCTATTTGTAATATTTTCTTAAATTCTTTTGCATTTTTAAAGCCGATCGTCCTAATTTGCCTAATTTCAACACCAGCATTGTTAAAAAATATAATAGCAGGAGGCCCAAAGATGTTAAATTTTTTCATTAATTCCTTATCATTTAGGTTGTTATTTGTGACATCAGCTTTTAGTAAAATATATTGCTTCATAATAGCTTTCACTTCTTTATCAGTAAAAGTGAATTTCTCAAATTCAAGACAAGCTACACACCAATCTGCATAAAAATCAAGCATGATAGGTTTTGTATCGTTTGAAGCAATTATATTATTTAATTCATCTACTGAATTGATAGTAATAAGCTCAGGTTTTTCCTCTAATGATAATAAATCTACATCTTTTTTAATATAATCCTTAGCAAGGTAAACATTAAAGAAGGCGGATAGAAGTAATCCAATAATTAAAATTACCTTAATAATGGTGATTTTATTTTCGGTAAAAAATAAATAATAAAATATTGCGGTTGTTAATAAGGAGTTTAGTAGTAAATAAAAAACAGCTTCGTCTAATATAGGACGGATAATATAAACTGCCATTCCAATCAAAACAAACCCAATAAATTTTTTAACTTTTACCATCCAAATGCCAGGTTTTGGGAGAAACTTATTGGCAGAAAAACCAATAAGCAATAAAGGAACACTCATTCCAATACTCATGATAAATAAGGAAAGGCTACCCAAGAAAATATCGTTTGCTTGGCTAATATATAAAATAGCTGCTGCTAGTGGTGGAGCTACACAGGGGCTTAAAATGAGTGCTGAAAATAAACCTAAGAAAAAAATATGTATGATATTTTTCTTATTTATTTTGTTAAGGAGGTTTGATAGAAAATTGTTTTCAGAAATATTGAGATGAAAAATATCAAACATGGCTAGGGCAAAAATGAGAAATAAAAACCCATTGAACAATAAGAAATAAATATTTTGTAAGCTAGAAGATAAAAAACTTCCAGTGATAGAAGCAACAATTCCAAAAATAATATAAGTTGCAGATACACCAGCAACATAGCTCAAAGTAAAGCGAATGGCATGATCTTTATTTGATGATATAACGATGCTAGATAAAATTGGCACCATCGGGAGTACACAAGGAGTTAATGATAATAGCAAGCCTGCTAGAAAAAAACTTGTTAGGATAATAAGAAGATTTCTGTCGTTAAGTGTTTCAACGAATGTGTCTGTTTCAGATAAATAACTTATTCCAGTTTGGCCTTCCAGGTTGATTGTGTAAGTTGAAGGTGGGTAACAAAGCCCTTTTTCACTACACCCTTGAAAATCTATTTTGATTTTACCTTCTGTTGGTAATTTATCTTTGGGCAGAATAGAAATGATTTGTTTGCCAAAATAAACCTCCTGCTTTCCAAAGAATTCATCTTCTTTATAATCCCCTTGAGGGTATGATATTTCAATTTTAGAAGAAGGTTCTATGACAACTTTAAATTTATCTTTGTAGGTATAATAACCGGGGGCATTGTTTACCTCTATATTAATTATGGATTCATCTTTATCAGGTAAAAGTGAGAATTGGAATGCTTCTTCAACTGGTAGAAAGGACTCCTTTTCATCATAAAAACTAAAACTATCACCCGCAGATGATGAAAGGCTTAAAAAAAGTAGAATAAAAATTAAATTAATATGTCTTAACATCTTTATAGGATAGTATTTCAAGATTATAATTATCCGCAAATACTACCAATTACTCAATGAATTTAATATCTTTAATTAAAATATGCGAAAAATAATCATAATTTTTTTAATTCTATTACCTGGCTTAGAGTTGGCAGGGATTATTTATTTCTTTAATTTGTATGGCTGGTGGTTCTTATTTTATTTAATATCAATCGCTATCCTAGGTTGGCAATTAATTAAAGAAGAAAAGGCAAATGCATTAAGTAAATTAACGGGATTAATGTCTAAGGGAGGTAATCCTGCAGAGGCAATTATGGGCTCAGCAAAGAACTTTCTTGCAGGAGTTTTGTTCTTATTTCCTGGTGTGATAACGGATATATTTGGCTTGTTAATTTTGTTCCAGAGGGGGAGAGCCTCAAACACAAAACAAGAACAAACTTATAAGTCACGTGATGGCAAAACTACAGATATCATTGAAGGTGAGTTTCATCGAGAAGATAAAAAAAATAATGACGACTTATAAAATTAAAATACAGTCGTCCGGAGCAGAGTTCGAAATTAAGCCGAGCCAAACAATTTTAGAAGGTGCTATAGCGGCTGGCATTACGATTCCGTACGGCTGCCAAGATGGTGCTTGTGGTTCTTGTAAAGGAAGGATAATCTCTGGTAAATTTTTTTTAAATGACTATCAATCATCTGCACTAACAGATTCTGATATTAAATTAGGAATGACGCTATATTGTAAAGCAATGGCTCAAGAAGATTTAGTGATTGAACCTAATATCCCAGATATGCATGATGAATATTCTCCAAAATTTTTTCCTGTAAGAGTCGAAAGTTTATCAAACTTAAATCATGATGTAATGCAGATGTATCTCAAATTGCCAGCTACTGAAATATTAAAATTTAAAGCAGGTCAGTACATCGAATTTTTAATGGCTGATGGAAGTCGACGAGCCTTTTCTATGGCAAATGCACCCCATGAATCAATGATTGAGCTTCATTTAAGGCTAATTAAGGGAGGAAAATTCACAAGTTTTGTTTTTAACGAAATGAAAGAAAAATCAATTCATAGAATCGAGGGGCCCATTGGACAGTTTTATTTAAGAGAAAGCGAAAAGCCTATTGTATTTATTGTAGGAGGAACTGGATTTGCACCAATAAAATCAATTATTGAAGATATGATTTTTAATAAAAATGAAAGAAAAGTACATTTGTATAGAGGCGTGAGATCTAAAGAAGATTTCTATATGACCGATTTGGTTGATATTTGGAATAAAAAATTGAAAAATTTTAATTATATTCCTGTTGTTGAAGATGGGTTATCTCAGGAAGCTAGGAGTGGTTTTGTTCACCATGCAGTCCTAGAAGATTTTAAAAACTTAAGTGACGTTCAAATCTATTGTTGTGGTGCACCAGGGCTGGTAGAAAATGCATTCTTAGATTTAACAAAGAATGGCCTTCCCGAAGATCAATTTTTTGCAGATGCATTTACATTTGCACCTAAAAAAAAATAATTATTTAATCGAAGCTCTTTGAAAGAATAAGGTCACTTACCTTTTGCATCTCAATATTGTTACAAACAAAAATATTCTTAAAACGTACACTTAGTTGTCCCTTGATTTTCTTATGGTTTACAATTATTTTTGTGTTTTGTAACCAACTCGTTTCGATATTGCTTAATTGGCCTAGGAAGTGTTTGGCACTATTTGTGCTCGAAATAAGAATGAATTTATGATCGTAGTTTGTTAAGTCATTTTTTAGTCGATTTAAGTCAATATCTATATATTTTCTTACATAACATTCTCCATAATTTACAATAGCACCTCTTTTTTCTAGGTTATTTTTTAGCGTTTCACGACCACCTATGCCTCGGATAATCAATATTTTTTGATCTTTTACATTGCTAAAAATTTCCTCCTTTAATAGATTCTCAGAGTCAAAAGTCTTAACTGGACAATGAACATCTGAGGGTAAATGTTTTTCCAATAATATTTTTGTCGTTGGGCCAATGCTAGAAATTGTTGTATTTTTTGGGATACCTTGAGATAGTTTTTTTAGTCTTTCTAGAAAGAAATGAACGGCATTTGTGCTGATAAAAATAATATGTTGATAGGTTTTTAAATTTTCAAAAATAGTGTCAAAAATTTGGTAATTATCAAGAGGATAAATTTCAGTTAGGGGGTAATTTAAAAGCTTTATATCTGAATTTTTAAGTTCGTTGGATAATTGAACATTAGTTTTGTGAGGTCTAGTGGAAATAAGGACAATTTTTTTTGGTTTATTCATTCTGTTTTAATTTGATAGGATTTCTTTTGCTCCTTTAGCAATTAAAGTTTCACTTAACGCTTCTCCAAGTTTATAAAAATCTGATTTTGATCCATTTTTTTCAGCATAGATAATTTCCGAACCATCCGGCTTCGCTACAAATCCTTTAATAGAAAAAGTATCATTGTTGATCGAAGCAAAGGCACCCAATGGCACTGTGCAACTTCCCGCGAGAGATCGACTTACGGTTCTTTCTGCTAACACACATCGAGCAGTGTCTTCGTCATTTAGCGGTCTCAATAAATCGGCCAATATTTTATTGTCTGATAAGATTTCAATGCCTAATGCCCCTTGCCCGACAGCAGGTATGCTTTCAGACGAACTGATAAATTGTTTGATTCTTTTTTTTAAATTAAGGCGAATAAGTCCAGCAGCAGCTAAAATAATTGCTCCATACTGACCCTCATCTAATTTTTTTAATCTTGTTTGCAGGTTTCCTCTGAGCGGCTTAATAACTAGGTGAGGATATTTTGATTTAATTTGGCTTTGCCTTCTTAAGCTTGATGTACCAACAATAGCTCCCTTAGGCATATCTTTTAAAGAACCATATTCATTAGAAATGAAAGCATCTCTTGCATCTTCACGTTTTGAGATAGCGATTAATCTAAACTCTTCAGGGATATCCATAGGTAAATCTTTCATAGAATGAACGGCTAAATCTGCCTCTCTCTCAAGCAATGCATATTCCAGTTCTTTAATGAACAGCCCTTTACCTCCTATCGTAGCTAGCGATTCATTTAATAAAATATCACCTTGTGTTTTAAAGCCTTTGATGATTATTTCAATAGCAGGATGCATCTCAAAAATTAATTTCTTAATAAATTCTGCCTGCCACATAGCAAGGGGACTTTCTCTAGATGCAATTATAATTTTTTTTAACATATTCAATGAGATTTTATCACAGCAAGGATTATTAGATTAATCATATGATTGATGATTTTCATATATAATTCATTGAAAACAATAGAAAAATTTGTAAAAATGAAAAAAACTAAACAGAATTGGTCAGACAGATTTTCAGAGCCAACCAGTGAAATAGTTAAAAGATATACAGCATCAGTCAATTTTGATCAAAGACTAGCAATGTACGATATTGCAGGATCATTGGCGCATGCAGAAATGCTAAAAAAACAAAAAATCATTTCATCGAAAGATTTTGGCGCTATCAAAAAAGGCTTAAATCAAATTAAAAAAGAAGTTATCTCTAATAAATTTGAATGGTCCATTGATCTTGAGGATGTACATTTAAATATTGAAAAAAGGTTAACTGATATTTCAGGAGAGGCGGGGAAAAAACTCCACACAGGCAGATCAAGAAATGATCAAGTGGCAACTGATATGAAACTTTTCCTCAGAGATGCCTCAGACCAACTAGTAAATTTAATCAAAAAACTACAACAAGCTACGTTGGCTATAGCCGAAAAGCATGTCACTACCATCATGCCTGGCTTGACTCATCTTCAAGTAGCTCAACCAATTAGCTTTGCTCATCATTTGCTAGCTTATTTTGAAATGTTAGAAAGAGATAAAGCAAGATTTATAGATTCCAGAAAAAGAATAAATATTTTACCTTTGGGTGCTGCGGCACTTGCCGGAACCTCTTATCCAATTGATAGGAAGTTTGTAGCTAAATTATTGAAGTTTGAAGGAGTCATGGAAAACTCAATTGATGCAGTATCAGATAGAGATTTTTTGATTGAATTTAATGCAAACGCTTCACTCTTAATGACACATCTTTCAAGGTGGTCAGAAGAGCTGGTGATGTGGTCGAGTCCATTTTTTAACTTCATTGAAATTTCAGATAGTTTTTGTACTGGATCGAGCATAATGCCTCAGAAAAAAAATCCTGACGTGCCAGAGTTAGTTAGAGGTAAAACAGGAAGGGTCAATGGACACTTAGTCAGCTTACTCACACTAATGAAAGGCCAGCCTCTTGCCTACAATAAAGACAATCAAGAGGATAAGGAACCTATTTTTGACGTTGTAGATACTGTTTTAGATACTTTAAAGATTTATGGGGAGATGATTTCTAAAATTAAGGTATTTCCTGAAAATATGGAAAATGCAGCTCTTAAGGGTTATGCGACTGCAACAGATTTAGCTGACTATTTAGTAAAAAAGGGATTACCTTTTAGAGAGTCTCATGGAGTCGTGGCTAAAGCTGTTAAATATGGAATTGATCAGGGTTATGATTTATCAGAAATGGAGCTTTCTGAGCTAAAAAAATTCAGCAATTTGATTGATCAGGACGCCTTCAAATTTTTATCTTTAAGGGGGTCAATTCAGTCAAGAAAGCATCTTGGTAGTACAGGATTTAATGCTGTAAATCTAGCACTTAAAAAAGCAAAATCTAAACTATAAGAACAGATTATTTAAATTATATCCAGCCTTAGATGTAAGGCTGAGTATTTCTTCAACTGACCTTTTACCTGACTCAGATAATGCCCATAACATGCTGGATCTTGTTCCAGTTCTGCAATAAGCAAAAATAGGTTTTTCTGAAGCATCAAAATAATCACCAAATTGATCTACATCGACCGGAGTTATTTGGCCTCCAATGACGGGTTGGTGAATAAATTTTATGCCATTCGCATCTGCAGCATTTTTAATACTCTCGACACTCACTTGATTTATTTCTTCATTATCTGGTCGATTACAAAAAATAGTTTTAAATCCGGCTTCTTTAATCTTTTGTATATCATCTATTGTAATTTGTTCAGAAACAACATAATCATCAATAATTTTATTTAGTTGCATATTTAATCCTTTAAAAATATTTGTAAAAGCTCGTTTAAAAAATTTTGCCCTAAAAGTGTTGGTTTTATCCTACCATTTTTTTGAATTATCAGTTTTTTATCTTTTGCTAAATTAAGCTCTTTATCAATGATGCTAATGGGCAAATTTGTTCGTTGTTCAAATAGAGATTGATTAAAACCGTTATTTAACCTTAAGGCATTCATCATAAATTCAAATGTTAAATCATTTGCTGATAATAATTTTTCATCATCATAAAAATTATGACTATTTGCATTTTTAATGTAATCACGTGGATTTTTAAAACAACTCCGACGAAAAATTTTCCCTTCATAAGATAATTTACTATGAGCGCCTGCCCCAATACCAAGGTAGTCTCCAAAATTCCAATAATTTAAATTATGTAAACATTGATTATCTTTTTTTGCATAGGCGGAAGTTTCATAATGTTCAAACTGAGCAGCATTAAGTTCTTCAGTAATTAAATCAAATATTTCGGCACTCTTTTCTTCATCAGGTAACTTAGGTGGAAATTTATAAAATAAAGTATTAGGTTCAATAGTTAGGTGATAGTAGGAGATATGTGAGGTGCCGACTTCAAGTGCTCTAGTGATATCATTTTTGACGTCTTCAAGAGTTTGGTTAGGCAAAGCAAACATTAAATCAATATTTACTTTATCGAAAATTTCGACGGCTAAATTTGCTGCATTAAAAGCTTCCTCAGGATTATGAATGCGCTCTAGTTTTTTTAAATGGTTATGATTAAAACTCTGAACGCCGAGTGACATTCTATTGATGCCAACATCTTTGTAGCCATAAAAATGTTTTTTATCAAATGTACCGGGGTTAGCTTCAATAGTAATTTCACAATTTTTATCTAAACCGAAAGTTTTTTCTAATTTATTTATAAGAGAATCAAAAGTTTTAGGGCTGAATAGACTTGGCGTTCCTCCTCCAAAAAAAATTGAATGTATCGATCTTTTAGGCTCAAGATTATAATTATTGATTTGTTTAACTAAAGCGTTGGTATAGGCCTCTTCATTATTCTGAAGATTTTGATCTTTGAATTCATGCGAGTTGAAGTCACAATAAGGACATTTATGAATACACCATGGTATGTGAACATAAACTGAGAGTGGAGGGTATTGCATACTTAGGAGTTACGTAAAAACAAAATTATTTTTTCTTTACAGGGCTATCTAAACTTTCAATTAAGGCATGAAGTATTTCCTTCATTTGTTCGTCAGAAACTTCCATTAATACTCCATCATCAAATGCATCTTGAGCGATCTGTTTTAACTCATCAAAGTTTTCGTTCATCACCTTAACTTTTTCTGTGCAGGACACAGCTGATTTGTCATCTCTTAACCATGTGGGCCATTTTTGATTTTTATTTGTCATAAAGTATTCTAAGTTTATGTTTTAATTTTTGCAAAGCTTGACCACGATGGCTGATTTTATTTTTTAAATTAAAGTCTAGTTCAGCTGCTGATAGATCTGTTTTAAAATCCATAAATATAGGATCATAACCAAAACCATTTTTACCTTTTGGAAAAGATAAAATTTCACCTTGCCATATTCCCTCAGCAATAATTGGTTGTGGGTCGTCATAAGAGGTAATAAAAACTATTGCGCAATAATAATGAGCCCTTCTGTTCTTTTTATTTTTTAAAAGGTCTAATAATTTAATATTATTCTTTTTATCATTTGCGCCTTCCCCTGAAAATCTAGCTGATAAAATGCCAGGTTTACCATTTAATACATCCACACATAAACCAGAATCATCAGCTATGGCTGGAAGATTAGTTGCTTTTGAAGCAAATCTTGCTTTGGTTAGCGCATTTTCTATGAATGTTCCATAAGGTTCTTCTGCTTGCCCAATATTAAGTGTAGATTGTGCAATAGTTTGAACTGGTAAGTCATGAAGCAATGTCTCAATTTCAGATAATTTTTTTTCATTATTTGTTGATAAAATAATTTTCTGCATTCTTTAATTATTTTAGAACATCTTTTTGAATATGAATTATTTTAGCAATACCTTGCTCTGCTAGCAAGATGATATTATTCATTTCGTCTTTAGTAAAAGGCTCACCCTCTGCGGTTCCTTGAATTTCAACAAATTTACCCTGAGCAGTCATAACAATATTCATATCGGTATCGCAGTTTGAATCTTCAGCATAATCAAGGTCGATTAATACCTCCCCATCTTTTACTCCTAATGAAATTGCAGCCACTGCATCTTTTATAGGAGAGGTTTTTAAAATTTCTTTTTCGATAAGAGGGTTGATAGCATCACAAAGTGCTACATAAGCTCCTGTAATACTAGCGGTCCTTGTTCCACCATCAGCCTGAATCACGTCACAATCAATATGAATTGTCCTTTCACCTAAAGCCTTTAAATCAATAATTGCCCTGAGACTTCTACCAATTAATCTTTGTATTTCTTGGGTTCTTCCTGATTGCTTACCTCTTGCAGATTCCCTTGGCATACGAGTAGATGTTGACCTCGGAAGCATTCCATATTCAGCTGTTACCCATCCTTGTCCTTTTCCTTTTAAAAAAGAGGGTACTTTTTCCTCAATACTCGCATTACATATAACATGTGTATCACCACATTTTATCAATACTGATCCTTCCGCATGTTTTGTATAATCTCTTAGAATTTCAATGTGTCTAATTTCATTATTTGCTCTTTCCGTTGATCTCATAAAGCTCTCTTAATTGTTTTGAATGGTGATTATAATCCAAAGACATTAAATAAGCGCTGGAGAATTTAAATGTTTCTTACCTTAGTTAAAAATAGATTGTTAAACTATCAAAAAGTCACACAATTAACTTAGGGATATAGATGATTTCAAGCATGACAAGCTATTATTCAGTTTCTAAAGAAACAAGCTATGGCAGTTTGGTTTTAGAAATTAAAACTTTGAATAGTAGATTTTTTGACTTACAAATTAAGTTAAGTGATGAACTCCGAATTCATGAGCCGCTCATCAGAAAAAAAATAGCTAAAATACTTTCAAGGGGAAAAATTGAATGCAAAATTTTCTTAAAAGAAAGAGAAGGCTTAGTTGAAATAAAAAATGATGACCTTAAGAATTTAAAAAAACTTATAAAGTTTGTCGAAAAAATATCAACACTCATTAAAGATCCAAAGCAAATCAATCCTGTAGAAATTATTCGACTTCATCGTGAAAAAAATAATAAGCAAAATCATAAAGGGCTTGATAAATTTTTATTTCTCCTTTTTGATGATGCGCTAAAAAAAATTATTACAGATCGACAACGTGAGGGTAAAAAAATTAAGCAATTAATTACTTCTAGAAGTTTAAGAATAGAAAAAGAAGTAGCCAAAATTAGGAAAATGATTCCAAGGTTTATTGATATTCATCAAAGTAAAATTGTTAAAAAATTCAAAGATGCATTAATTGATGTTGATCAAGATAAAATAAAACAAGAATTAGTCACTTTTATTCAAAAAAGTGATGTTGATGAGGAGCTTGATAGGCTAAATTCTCATTCACAAGAGTTAAAGAGATTATTAAGCTTATCCGAACCTGTTGGAAAAAAAATAGATTTTTTAATGCAAGAATTTAATCGTGAGGCCAACACATTAGGCTCAAAAGCTATAGCAGTCGAAATTTCACAATCTGCTGTTGAATTAAAGGTTTTAATAGAACAGATAAGAGAACAAATACAAAATATTGAATAAAATTAATTAAGATATGAAAGAAAAAAATAAGACAGGTAAATTATTTATTGTGACTGCACCATCAGGGGCAGGTAAAACCTCCCTTGTAAAGGCATTAGTAAAATTATGCCCGCAGATTAAAATTTCTACCTCACATACAACTAGAAAACCTAGGCAAGGTGAAAGAGAGGGTGTCGACTATTATTTTGTTAATAATGAAATCTTTGATATTTTAAAAAATAATGGTGAGTTTTTAGAAAATGCGGAATGTCATGGTGCAAAATATGGAACGGCAATGTCGCCAGTTGAAGAGAACCTAAGGGCCGGCAAAGATATTATTTTGGAGATTGATTACCAAGGTGCTTTAAACGTTAAGAAAGTTTTCTCTGATGCAATAAGTCTATTTATTGTTCCACCTTCAATGGCTGTACTAAAAGAAAGACTAGAAGGACGAGGCCAAAATTCAAATGCTGAAATTAAAGGACGATTGGCTGCCGCTAAAGAGGAAATCAGCCATCTTGAAAAATTTGATTATGTTATAATCAATAATAAATTTGATCAGGCCTTGTGTGATTTAAAATCTGTGTTTATTGATTCCCCTGAATCAATAAATTTAGAAACAACGAGGCAAAAAAAAATTTTTCAGAGCTTAATTAACTCAATTAAATAAAATACTTGGAGCAACAAAATAATGGCAAGAATAACCGTAGACGATTGCTTGAAAAAAATACCGAATAGATTTCAATTAACACTTGTAGCAGCCTTAAGATCAAGGCAACTTGTGAACGGTGCTGAGCCACTGATTGACACCGAAGGTTCAAGAGATAAATCTTCAGTAATAGCGCTTAAAGAAATTGCAGCAGGCTTAATTGGAGAAGAAATTTTAATTCAGAATCCAGGTCAATAAGAGAAGTTTGCTTTAAAGGAGAGTAATCATTGGCTAACACTCCTCAAACCAGCCAAGTCGATTTAAAGAAAAGCCATCAATTCCTTTTGCTTCCTGTTGATCAAGATAATTCCAGGCTAACCCAACTTATAAAGACCTATCTTCCAAAAAAAGAGGTCGATAAAGTGTGGGAAGCCTACCGATTCAGTGAAAAAGCCCATAGTGGTCAAAAAAGACGAAGTGGCGAAGCTTACATCAGTCACCCAGTTTCAGTGGCTTGCATTGCTGCTCGATTTCATTTGGATAGCCAGTCAATTCAGGCTGCACTTTTACATGACGTAGTTGAGGATACTCAAGTTACTGAATCAGACATAGAGTTAAAATTTGGCAAACAAGTGAGCATACTTGTCACAGGTTTATCAAAACTAGACAAAGTAGAATTTCAAGATGCAAATGAGGCGCAAGCTGAAAACTTTAGAAAAATGTTATTAGCGATGACTCAAGATGTAAGGGTTATGTTAATAAAGCTATCAGATCGTCTTCATAATATGCAAACTATTCAATCATTGGAGGAGAGTAAAAAGACTAGGATTGCACAAGAGACGATAGATATTTATGCCCCTATTGCCAACAGACTTGGTTTAAATAATTTATATCAAGAGCTTGAAGATTTATGCTTTGAAGTCTTACATCCGGTTAGGTATAAAACAATACAAAAAGCAATTAAAGCGAGCCGGGGCAATAGAAAAGAAGTTATAGAGAAAATATCAAATGAGATAAGCAATAAATTAAACTCTGTTAAAACCAAATCTGAAATAACAGGTAGAGAAAAAAATCCTGCAAGCATTCATAGAAAAATGCTTGAAGATCAGACAGGCTTTAATCAAATCAATGATATTTATGCGTTTAGAATAATTGTCAATGATATTAATGATTGCTATTTGACCTTAGGAACATTGCACTCGCTTTATAATCCTATCCCTGGAAAGTTTAAAGATTACATTGCTATTCCAAAAGCAAATGGATACCAGTCACTCCACTCCACACTCTTGGGTCCCTTTGGTGTTCCAGTCGAGATTCAAATTAGAACAAAAAATATGCATCAACTAGCAGAAGCTGGCGTTGCCGCACATTGGCTATACAAAACAAAAGATGCACACGTTACTGATTTACAACAAAAAACAAATCAATGGTTAAAAAGGATGCTGGAAATTCAAAATGATAGTTCTAACTCTTTAGAATTCTTAGAACATTTAAAAGTTGATTTATTTCCTGACGAGGTTTATGTTTTTTCTCCAGACGGTAAAATATTTGCTTTGCCTAAAAATTCTTCAACCATTGATTTTGCTTACGCAGTTCATAGTGATGTCGGCAATAAAGCAGTATCAGCAAAAATAAATCAAATATTAGTTCCTTTGAGAACAAAGCTTTCAACGGGTGATCACGTAGAGATAATTACTTCAACATTAGCTAAGCCAAACCCTACTTGGTTAAATTTTGTTATTACAGGAAAAGCTAGATCACAAATAAGAAATTATCTTCGCTCAGCTGAATCTAAAGATTTAATTTTTTTAGGTGAAAAAATGCTGAACAATGCACTTAATGCATTTCATATTCATCCAACAGCAATTAAAAAAAAGCACTGGAACAAATTAATTTTGGACTATCACGTTGAATCAAAAGATGAAATTTTAATGGATATTGCCTTGGGTAAAAAAGTAAACGTAATGGTTGCCCATCAGTTAACAAATTTAATGGATGGCGTCGCAAGCAATAAAAAGCAAACAAAGATGTTAGATGTAATTACAATTAAAGGGTCTGATGATATGGCGATTCAACTAGCAAACTGTTGCCATCCAATCCCTGGAGATCCTATATTAGGCTATATTAATAAAGATAAAGGCTTAGTGATTCATACACATGATTGTAAGATTGTTAATGAATTATCACTTGAGCATGATCGATGGGTAGATGTAGAGTGGGAGCCTGATTCAGAAAAATTATTCAATGTCCGATTAAGTGTTCTGGTCGTGAATGAAAGAGGCATGTTAGGCAAAATTGCTTCGGTCATTGCTGATGCAGAATCAAACATTGATAATGTTTCACTTCAAGATATGGATGGAAGTCCATTTGCAACTTTAAATTTTGTGGTTCAAGTGCGCCATAGACTTCACCTTGCTGAGCTTATAAGGAACCTTAGGAAAATTACCAAAGTAAACAAAATCACGAGAGTTAAAAATTATAAGAATTAAAATTTCAAGAGGAATTGAATGACATGAAAAAAATTATCAAATCAGATAAAGCCCCTGAAGCAATTGGAACATATTCGCAAGCTGTAAAAAAAGGGAATATTATCTTTCTCTCTGGTCAGATACCGTTAAATCCTGAAAGCATGGAATTAGTCGAGGGTATTGAAAACCAGATTCACCAAGTGTTTAAGAATATTCTAGCAATCATAGCAGCAGCAGATGCATCATTAGATGATCTAGTAAAATTAAATATATATCTTACAGATTTAAGTAATTTTGCATTGGTTAATTCTATTATGAAAGAATATTTTAGTGAACCATATCCTGCAAGAGCAGCTATCGGAGTTGCATCACTTCCAAAAGATTCATTAGTTGAGGCAGATGGATTTTTAGTAGTAGATTGATTTAAATTGTGCCTAAAAAAAAATTATTAACGGAACTACAAGCAAAGAAACTAAAAAAATTAGGCATCAATTCAACAATTGATTTACTTTTATATTTACCGAATAAATACAATGATCAAACTGTAATTCAATCGATCAATGACACTCTGATTGGACAAAGAAGTCAAATTGAAGCCAATGTAAATGATGTTGAAGTAAAGTATCGACCAAAAAGAAACTTAATCTTATATGTTTCAGATTCAACAGGACAAATGCAAATACGTTTTTTGCATTATTACCCAAGTCAAATTAAACAATTAGAATCAGCAGGACTCGTCAGATTTTATGGAGAGGTAAGGCAACAGTCGAACTATAAAGAAATGATTCATCCAGAATATTATCTGGTCAATGATTCAACGGAGCTTTCAAAAAATTTAACGCCTATATATTCAATAACGAAAGGGCTATCTCAAAATATGATAAGAAAGTTAATAAAAAATCATATAGAAAGTGCAACTCAAGATAAATTATTCAAAGAATTATTTTTAAATTTTTATGAGAAGTATGATTTTCCAAGTTTTATGGATTCAATCAGTTTTCTTCATGAACCTCCAAAAATAAAAGTTAAAGATATAGAAGCTGTTCATAACTCTAAGTTCTATAAAAGATTGATTTATGATGAGCTACTAGCTCAACAGTTATTTCTAAGAAAACAATATAATTTACTGAAAAAAAATAAATCTCCAAAATTTAAGCAAGCAAAACTAAATCAACAGATATTTTTAGAACAATTAAATTTTAAGTTAACAGGTAGTCAAAAACAGGTATTAGAAGAAATACAAAGTGATTTTATAAAAGGTTTTCCAATGAATAGGCTTTTACAGGGGGATGTTGGATGTGGAAAGACGGTTGTAGCAACAATAGCCGCCATTGATTGTATAGAGGCAGGCTTTCAAGTTGCATTTATGGCTCCTACTGAGATACTTGCCGAGCAACATTATGAAAAATTAATAAATTGGTTTAAAGATACTTCCTATGAAATTCTATTACTCACAGGAAGTATGTCAAAAAAGGCAAAATTAGATACCTACCTAAATATAGAAAAGGGCAATGCTGATATAGTCATTGGAACGCATGCCTTATTTCAGGAAGCGGTGACTTTTAACAACTTAGGATTTTATATAATTGATGAACAACATCGTTTTGGTGTTGAGCAAAGAATGATGCTAAAAAATAATTCAAAAAATCAACAGGGTTACGAGCCTCATCAATTGATGATGAGTGCCACCCCAATTCCTCGCACACTATCTATGAGTTTTTTTGCACATATGGATGTTTCAACTATAAAAGAGTTACCGGGGGGAAGAAGACCAATTACAACAAAGATTTACTTAGATGATAAGCGAAAACAGTTATTAAGCTTAATAGATGAGCATTGTAAAAAAAATAATCAAGTTTTTTGGGTATGTCCATTAATAGAAGAGAGCGAATTCTTAGATTTAGAGACAGTCAATGACACTTATAAGGAGCTTGAAAAATATTTTATTAAACAAAAAGTAGCTTTAATTCATGGAAGAATGAAAGCAGAAGAAAAAAAAGAAATTATGAAAAAATTTCAACAGAATGTAATACAGATTTTAGTAGCTACGTCAGTAATTGAGGTTGGAGTTGATGTCCCTAACGCAACATTAATGATTATTGAAAATTCAGAACGATTAGGTTTATCTCAACTACACCAACTTAGAGGGCGAATAGGAAGGGGTGAAAAAAGTAGTTTTTGTATATTGCTGTATAAAAATAAACTATCATCAGCAGCCAAGCAGCGATTAAGAATAATTTATGAAAATATTGATGGTTTCAAGATTGCTGAGGAAGATTTAAAATTAAGGGGACCTGGTGAGCTACTGGGATATAGGCAGAGTGGTGTTCCTACTTTACGATTTGCTAATTTAAATAGAGATTTAGACATCTTAAAAAATGCTCGAAATGATGCCGATAGCTTGATTAAAAAAAATGATACAAAAATCAATGAGCATATGAAGCTTTGGCTAAGGAACTTTGAAGAGATAGTAACGGTATGAAAATAAATTGGAAAAATAAAATTTATAAGGGCAATAGCCAGGATGTTCTTACCTACAAAAGTTCAATTACAAATAAAATTGTTAAAAAAGCTAATTTAAAAATAGAAAGAAATGAGGCTTTCCCAAATACAATTTTTAATGATGAAAAACTTTTCTTTAAAACAAGTAGGTCAGGGAGTTTATTTTTAAGAGAAGTTTTGATTTTCGCTAACGATCGACCTATTATCTATGCAAGAACTGTCTTTAAGAAAAATTTAAGACAACTGACTAGCCTTGTTAAAAAATTGAATGAAAATCCATTAGCAAATATAGTCTTCAAAAAAAAGACTACACGATCAGAGTTTATTTTTAGTCATATGTCACCTAATTATAAATTATCAAAAAAACTAAATTCACAGCATGTAGCAATAGAAAATTCTATTGGTGCTAGGCAATCAAACTTTTTATGCAAAGGGGAAAAAATTCTGTTAACAGAAATTTTTTTCAAAGATATTAATCGTTTTATATGATTAAAATTCTGCCATTCATAAATCTGCTAAGGCTCAATAGACCCATAGGTATTTTTTTACTTCTATGGCCTACTCTTTGGGCATTATGGCTGTCAAGTAATGGAATGCCCGACATGAGAATTTTAGGGATATTTGTTATAGGCGTCATTTTAACTAGATCGTTAGGTTGCGCAGTTAATGACTTGGTAGATAGAAATATAGATAGTAAAGTTTTCAGAACAAAAAGTCGACCATTAGCTTCTGAGCAAATTTCTATTATTGAGGTGCTTTGCTTAATAATAGTTCTTGCAACACTCTCTCTTTTTTTGGTGTTCCAGCTAAATACATATGCAATTAAAATATCATGGATTGCATTACTTTTTATTTGTTTATATCCTTTTACTAAAAGATTTTTACCAATCCCTCAGGCGTTCCTAGGTGTTACTTTTGGAATGAGTATTTTAATGGTTTTCGCATCTGTTCAAAGCCAAATTACCTTTGATGCATGGCTTTTATTTGCTGCTAATACTTTTTGGGTACTGGCATACGACTCTCATTATGGTGTTGTGGATAGTATAGATGATAAAAAAATTAAAGTAATGTCAGCACCTTTAACATTTGGCAGGTCGATCATGAAAATTATAGCAAGCTGCTATCTAGCAACTTTTATTTTACTTATCACTATAGGAATATTGAGTAATTATAGTTTTCTGTATTTTGTTGCAGTAACCATTGCTTTCATATTGGCCTTTATTAATTGGCAAAGGTGCTTATCATTAGATCCAAAAGCTAATTTTAAAGCCTTTATATCAAATAATTATGTGGGGTTTTTTATATTTGTTGGTTTTTTATCTCAATCATAGAAAAAACGACTAATAAATTGACAATTTATACCTAAATAGACTAAAATTCGCCTCTTGAATTAAATTAACTAAGGTATTAAGAGAATGAAAACAGTTTCTGCTAAATCACATGAAGTTAAAAGAGATTGGCTTTTAGTTGATGCAAAAGATGCGACACTTGGAAGATTAGCAAGTGGTATTGCCCACAGACTCAGAGGGAAGCATAAAACTATCTACACTCCCCATGTTGACACTGGTGATTATATTGTTGTAATAAATGCAGAGCAAATTAAAGTAACAGGCAACAAGGCTGAAGATAAAATTTATCATAGACATACTGGTTTTCCTGGTGGATTATATTCTACAAATTTTACCAAGCTCCAAGCAAGGTTTCCTGGAAGAGCGTTAGAAAAAGCAGTTAAAGGTATGTTGCCAAAAGGACCATTAGGTTATGCAATGATAAAAAAAATGAAAGTTTATGCCGGAAATGATCATCAACATTCAGCTCAACAACCACAGCTGATAACAATTAAATAGGACAGTTTTTATATGCTAGGTAAATATTATTATGGAACAGGTAGAAGAAAAAGCTCAGTAGCGAGAGTATTTATTCAGCCAGGAAAGGGCGCTATCATCGTTAATAACAAGCCTGTAGAAGAATATTTTTCAAGGCACACATCACAAATGGTTCTCAAGCAACCTTTAGAGTTAACCGAAAACCAAACGGCCTTTGATATAAAAGTTAATGTGACCGGTGGAGGCGAATCAGGCCAAGCTGGAGCAGTTAGACATGGTATTACACGTGCACTTCTTGACTATGACGAAGCATTAAAACCTGAACTTTCGAAAGCTGGGTTTGTTACTCGGGATAGTCGCGAAGTTGAACGGAAAAAAGTAGGCCTTAGAAAAGCAAGACGACGTAAACAGTTCTCTAAGAGATAATGTTTATATAAAAATAAGAGCCGCTTTAGCGGCTTTTTTTATATATATGGTTTTTATGAAATAAAAGATTAAAATGGATATTATGAAGAACAAATCGAAAGTGTGTATATTCGGCGGTACAGGATATACGGGGGTTGAGTTGATTAGATTGCTTGTAAATCATCCTCATGTAGAAATTTATCAAATTACATCTAGAAAAGATAAGGGTAAAAGAGTGGACGAAATTTATCCTTCGTTTAGAGGCATTTTGAATAATATATTCGTATCACCTGAAGATGCCGATCTTAAAAATGTAGACATAGTATTTTTTGCTACGCCTAATGGTATAGCAATGAATTATGCAGATAGTCTAATATCAGACGGGAAAATAGTCATTGATTTAGCTGCTGATTTTAGAATAAAAGATAAAGATGTTTGGGAAAAATGGTATGGAATGAAACATAAATCTCCAAATTTAATTGATCAGGCTGTTTATGGATTACCTGAAATAAATAGAGATATTATAAAAAAATCTAAACTCATCGCTAACCCTGGGTGTTATCCTACAGCGATTCAGTTAGCACTTATTCCTCTACTTAAAAAAAAGTTAATCAATCCAACAAATATTATTGCTGATGCGAAATCTGGAATAAGTGGTGCTGGAAAAAATCTAGAATTAAAGCTTCTAATGTCTGAGGCTGAGGAAGATTTTAGGGCTTATGGTATAGGTGGTCACAGACATCTACCAGAGATAGAAGAAAATCTAGCGAGTATTTGTGGAGAGGATGTAAAATTAACGTTCGTTCCTCATTTAGTGCCGATGGTAAGAGGTATTCATGCAACTTTATATGTTGAATGTATTAAAGACTTTGAGGTTTATGATATTTTTGAATCCTTTTATGAAGATGAGCCTTTTGTGGACGTTATGCCAGCTAATATGTCTCCAAATACTAAGTCTGTGAGAGCATCAAATTTTTGTAGAATTTCATTTCATAAAGAGACAGACAGTAACAGACTAATTATTTTTTCTGTTATTGATAATCTTATGAAAGGTGCTGCCGGGCAGGCAATTCAAAATATGAATATTGTTATGGATTGGCCTGAAGCTTCAGGGATAAGTTTTGTTCCAATAACACCATAAGATTAAAATAGTATGATAAAAAAAATTAAACCACATTATTTAGTTCGAAAAAAACCCCATATTCAAACAAAAGCAAATTGGCCTAATTATGTCTTTTTCTCTGTATTTTTTCTCATTGTTGGCCTAAGTACCACTTATTATTTATTGGATGGGGGAAAATATGCAAAAATTTACGCCCAGTTAATGGATTTACAAAATTTAAATTATGAGCAAAATAACGAAAATTTAAAAATTAAGTTGGAGATTGATAAAAATGATATTTCAATGCATAAATTATCTGAACAAAATAAAGAATTAAACGAAGAAAATAATAAATTAAAGGAAGAGGTTTTGTTCTATGAGAAAATGATAGGTAAAAGAAGAAAATAAATGATGAAGAAAAAAAGAAAATTTGTTGCTATTACAACACTAATTGACAAGGATATCGTGATATCTGGGGATACTACTTATACAGGGGGTATAAGAATTGATGGAAAAATTAAAGGTAATCTAAAGGTTCATGGTGACGAAGGCAGCTTACTTATTATGGGTTATGGTAGTACAATTACTGGAGATGTCGAGGTAGAGAAAGCTATTATACTGTCTCTTATACACATCTCCGAGCCCACGAGACGGACTCCTATCTCG
>OJIR01000003.1_pt1 | contig 91978 bp, 90 predicted proteins | sample 1595711 | NCBI WGS metagenome assembly OJIR01 (sample SAMN05416846, study PRJEB24817) | seawater metagenome | isolation source: Sea water | place: Canada:Atlantic | collected 2013-07
TCGGCAGCGTCAGATGTGTATAAGAGACAGGGAATATCTGCTAAATCAGTGTCCTTAGTCCCATCCACTCTTTGCGCCATGGCGCGCCGCCCATCAGAGCTGCGCTCGAATATTGTTTTGCCCTGATCGGCCTTATTTGTTGGATCCATATTTAGCATTTGATCAGCTCCCTGCCTGTGCACTGTTTGACGAGGTGTTTTGTTGCAAAACTTGAGTCAAAAGTGCGACATATTTTTCTATTTCGGCATTAGTACGTTTTTCTGTGACCGCTACCAACAAGCCATGTTCAGCGTGTTTTAGGTTGCCATCACTGAAGTCGGAAAGAACTAGCCCAGGCAAAATGCCTTCCGCCATCATGGCTTCAACCACCTTGACGGCTGGCATAGGCAAGCGCAGGGCAAACTCATGGAAGAAAGGCCCTGTGAAGAATTCTTCAACGCCTTCGATTTGCAGCAGTCGCTGCTGTAGTTCTACCGCGCGGCGGTGGCAAGTAAGCGCTGTTTCACGAATCCCTTGAGGACCCATTAAGCTCATATAAATAGTACCCGCAGTGACCAAAAGCCCCTGATTAGTACAAATATTTGATGTCGCTTTGCCGCGACGAATATGCTGCTCACGAGCTTGTAAGGTTAGGGTAAAACCTGTGCGTCCATCCAAATCTTCGGTTTTACCAATAATTCGCCCTGGTAATTGACGCATGTACTCTTTGCGTGAACAAATAAAGCCGAACGAAGGACCGCCAGAAGCCATAGGTACACCGAAAGGCTGCCCGTCACCGCAAACAATATCGGCTCCATGCTCGCCCCACTCACTGGGCGGCTTGAGCACCCCTAGGGACATAGGATTGACCACAGCAATAACTAAAGTATTTTGCTCATGAGCCCAATTGGTCAGCGCATCTACGTCTTCCATGCAGCCAAAGAAGTTAGGCTGCTGAATGACAATGGCGCCTGGCACATTGCCATCTGCTGCGGCCGAAGCAAGTGCAGACAAATCTAGAACGCCGCCCTCACCTAAGGGCAGGGCCTCTATAATCACATTTTGATTTTGCACAATGTTGCGGGTGGTCTGGGTGTAGTGCGGGTGCACTGTCTGGGCGATTAAAACTCGACCAGATTTGTTTTTCTTATTTGCACGTATTGCCATCAATACCGCTTCCGCTAAGCCGCTAGCCCCGTCATAAACCGAGGCGTTAGAAACGTCCATACCGGTCAAAGCAACCATCATAGATTGATATTCATAAATCAGCTGCAACGTGCCCTGACTCGCTTCAGCCTGGTAAGGCGTGTAAGCAGTCATGAATTCGCCGCGGGTAGTTAAATCCCAAACCGCCGAAGGTATGTGGTGGTCGTAGCTGCCACCACCAAGAAAACACGTATAGCCTTGATCTTGCTCAGCGCGCTCAGCCATGTGTTGCAGCATGGCCAGTTCGCTCATGCCTTCTGGCACATGATCTAACCGATCACTGGTCAGCTCAATAGGTATTTCATCAAACAATGAATCGATATCTGGGACACCGATTTCTGCCAACATGTCATCAACATCCGCCTGGGTATGGGGGATAAAGGGCATTTAACTCTCCGGAAAATTGCAATTTCTGCCAGCTGCAAATGCCGCCGACTGAATCAAGGTTTATGTTTTCTTAGGCGATTTTAATGGTCTTCTGCGTCACAAACTTCCGCATAGGCTTCCGCATCCAAGAGCTCATCAAGGTCCGCGAGATCCTGGGGCTGGAGCTTGAAAAACCAGCCCTCTCCATAAGGGTCTTCGTTAACGGTTTCCGGTGCATCATCTAGCTTCGGGTTGACCTCTATGACTTCGCCACGAATTGGAGAGTAAATGTCAGATGCGGCTTTCACAGACTCAACAACGCCAGCTTCCTCGCCTTCAGAAATGGTCAAACCCAATTCAGGCATCTCTACGAAAACCACGTCACCCAACGCTTGTTGAGCGTGATCACTAATGCCCACCGTGACGGTGCCATCTTCTTCAAGACGCGCCCACTCGTGGGTTGCTGCATATTTCATTTCATTGGGGATTTCACTCATGGAGCTATACCTTTTCTCTAACTGTAAGGAACATATGAATTTTTTTTAACCGCGCTAAGATTTGGCGCTGCTAATACTTATGCAGAGAGAATGTTTTCTTCTCTTCGCGCGCCTAAACCTGAGCCGACATTTTGCCTGTTTTAGCAATTGCTCGCCTAGCTTTATTTGTTTTACAAAAGCTTTTTGTTAAATTTTTTTGGCAAAACTTATTCTTTTCGCGCAACTTTTGTCTTTATCAGGATTAAATCAATTTCTTCGCCAATAAATCTTTACCTTTGCGTACAAATGGCGGTTTGACCAAACGCGCGTTTTTCATCTTGCCGCGAATATCCACTTGGCAATCACCGGATGCGGCAGCTGGCACTCGCGCCAGGCCAATACTGTACTCAAGGCTGGGGGAATAGGTGCCGCTAGTGATAATGCCGTCGCCTGCATTGGTAATGACTTTCTGGTCGTGACGCAAAATTCCTTTATCTTCTAACACTAGGCCGACTAGCTTTTCACCGACATTACCTCGCTGCACCTCTAACGCTGAGCGGCCAATAAAGTCTCTCCCTGGCGGATTCCAAGCAACGGTCCAGCCGATGTTGCTGACCAAAGGTGAAGTAGTCTCGTCCATATCCTGACCGTATAAATTAAGGCCCGCCTCTAAGCGCAGGGTATCTCGGGCGCCCAAACCTGCAGGGGCAACGCCAACGTCACGCAATTGCTGCCAGAGCTCTATACCTTGCTCTACGGGTAGCATGACCTCTACACCATCTTCGCCTGTGTAACCGGTTCTCCCAATTAACCAATCACCAAAAGCCAAAGCGTAAAAAGGCTTGAGCTGGCTTAATTGCGGAATATCGGCAACCTCAGATAACCGCTGAATTGCTTTAGGGCCCTGCACCGCGATCATAATTTGTGGTTTGTGAGCAAAAGTCATATTGGTATAAGCATGCACACCAAACCAATCTAAAACCTTTTGCCGGGTAGAGGCATTAACTACACAACGAAAACTATTTTCTAAACGATAAACAATCAGGTCATCTAGTATGCCGCCTTGCTCGTTTAGCAACGCACTATAAAGGGCTTGATTAACCAACAGTGGAGCTACATCGTTGGCAATTGTAGAGCGTAAAAAATCTTCAGCGTCTGGACCTTGGATATCGATGATTGTCATATGCGACACATCAAACATACCGGCATCACTTCGCACCGCTGTGTGCTCTTCAATCTGCGAGCCATAATTCACCGGCATAATCCAACCAGCAAAATCAACCATGCGTCCACCGGCAGCTAGATGTGAATCGTATAGGGGCGTTTTTTCTGTCATTACGTGTCTCTTATGCTGTTGGTTACAGATTAATACTTGGAAAATGCTATTTGGTAGTCAGTGGCCTGATTTTTCCGATCACAGATTTTTAGCCCAAACTGTTTATTTGGTACTTTTATTTACTGCTTAGAACTCAGACCCATTGCCTCGCGCATGACTTGGCGCTTGAGCCACAACTGGCTGTTAAAGATACCGACACCTGCGTTACGCAACCAACTGATTGCTGGTTTATCTTGCGCATAGAGCCGCTTTAAGCCGTCCAATGCTCTGAGCATAGATTCTGAGCGCAAGTGCCGCTGTCGTGCAAACTTATTCAACCCGCTACTCGGGTCATCAAGAAGAAAATGCGCATTGACTTGAATTATTTTCAACAGCTCAGCAATGTCCTCAAATCCTAGGTTAACGCCAAGACCGGCCAGAGGATGCACTACTCGGAGAGCGTCGCCAATAAGCACTATTCTGGGGTGAGGCATAGCTGTTTCAGCCAACTGCTGCCGCAAAGGAAACGCTTGGCGCTGAGCCACAGCCTGAATCTTGCCAAGCCGACTTTCAAAAGCATGCTCCAACTCACGACAAAATTCCTCATCACTGAGCGCTAAGCGGCGCTGGCAAGTGGCCTCGGATTGCGACCAAACTACGGAACATAAATTGGCATCATTTGCCGGCAATAATGCCAGTGGCCCGTCCACTAAAAATCTTTGCCAGGCGGTATTTTCATGAACATTTGCGGTCTGCACTATTGTAGTTAGCGCCATTTGCCCAGTGGGTATTAGCATGGCTGGCACGCCTAATGATTTGCGCACAACAGACTCCGCGCCATCAGCGGCTATGACTAAATCTACTGTTACGCGCTGTTCGTCGTCTTGTTGCTGAATAACTAATACAACTTTTTCGCCTTGCGGACCTTGCAACTGGCTTTTCAGCTGACCTTTAAGCGAGGGCGTCTCAATACTTTGTACCTGACCCAAAACCACATTAATTTGCTCGGCCTGTGCGCGTATCTGTTGCCAGAGTGCTGCCAATAAGGGCGCTACCTGTACAATCCAGCCAAGGGCAGGCTGATCGACATCTGCAGCATTGAAGAGCAGATCATTAGTGCCCCACTGCTCCCAAATTTTCATGGTGTCGTAGGCGGCAGCAAACTTTTGTGGCCAAGCATCAACGCCTTTTAGTAGTTCTGCGGAGGCGGGAGAAAGCGCTACATTGCGAATATCCATACCTAAACCCACTGGTCCAGGCTGAGGTTCTTGCCGATCAATCAAAGTCACTTTGTAACCTTGCTTGGCCAGCAACAAAGCCGCCGTGGCGCCTACGGGACCAGCACCGACAACGGCTAAATGAATTTGGGAATCTTGCGATAGAGAATTGGTCACTGGCATTGCATCAACTTTTCAATGGCATCGATTTCTTTCGCAACAGATTTACTAAGCACATCGCAGCCGTTGGTCGTAATCAGAACATCGTCCTCAATGCGAATACCCATACCCAAATATTGTTCTGGTACATTTTCGCTTTTGGTGTTCTGCGGGATGTAAATTCCCGGCTCTATGGTTAACACCATACCGGGTTGCAAAGGACGCCATTCATCATGAAAGCGATAGTCGCCCACATCGTGAACATCAATGCCCAGCCAATGAGAACTCTTATGCGGACAAAAAACTAAATAGCTGCCGTCTGCAATGAGCTCATCGGCATTACCGTGAAGAATGCCCAAGTCAATCAGCCCTGCCACCATGACCTGCACCGCGGCTTCATGTGGCGCATTGAAATGCACGCCAGGACGACACAGTTCAATTGCTGCCATATTAGCGGCAAGTACGATGTTATAAATTGCTTTTTGCGCAGCAGAATAACGACCATTGATTGGGAAGGTTCGAGTAATGTCCCCAGCATAGTGCTGATACTCACACCCGGCATCTATCAACACCAACTCGCCCGCATTGAGCGCGCAATTATTATTTATGTAATGCAAAACACAGGCGTTTTCGCCGCCGCCAACAATAGATGGATACGCTGCGGACACGGCACCATTGCGCATAAATTCGTAAACCAGTTCAGCTTCAAGTTCGCTCTCAACCATGCCGGGCCGAACCGCCTGCATGGCGCGCATGTGCGCATTGGCACTGATCTCTACCGCTTGGCGCATCACTTCAATTTCTGCAGCCGACTTATAAATACGATGCTCATGCAATAAATGCTTGAGCGAAACGAACTCACCTGGAGGCTGAGCACCGCCAGATTCTCTGCCGCGAATATGCGCTACATAACTTAATATCCGCGCGTCAAATGTGGGGTATTCACCCATAGTCATGTAAATGCGATGACGACTTTCAAGCAGGCCGGGCAGAATTTCGTCTTCGTCAGCCACTGGAAATGCATCATCCACGCCAATATTTGCTACCGCAGCCTCTGGCCCCAAAATTGCGCCGTCTCGCTGCTCTAACTTCGGATCTTTTTCTCGGCAAAATAGTATTGTTTCGCCCTGCTCTCGTAAGGGGACTAGCACTAGCAGTGCATCGGGCTCGCAAAAACCCGTTAAGTAATAGAAATCACTGTCTTGTCGGAAGGGATAAAAAATGTCGCGGTTGCGACGTTGCAGCGTTGCGCCGGGAATTACGGCAATAGAGCCGGGCTCCATTTCATTCATTAGCCGCCGGCGACGAAGCGCATATTCACTCGAACTGATCGAGACCACACTCAATCAGCTGCTTCCTGAGCTTGGTGCTCATCCATCAACGCCATGATCAACACCACGCTAACGCGCATGTACTCATAGATTTCCATAAGAGAGGCTTCGCTTTCTTCAATGTCTTCTGCTTCGAAGCGTTCTTCCTCTGCATAATCTGTCGGGTCCATGCCAGAAATACCCGCGAAGTCACGAATAATTTCTTGAACGTCTATAGGCAGCTCATCTCGCGCAGCATTTAGCCCAGCGGCGAAGCCAGCCAAAAATCCGCCAGTCCATTCAACAACGCCTTCCACTCTAGTGGATAACGATTCATCATCATCTGGAACTAACGGCACAAATGACATGTTTTGATCATAAAGTTGATCTAACGCCTCCGTAATAAAGGTGCCCAGAGCGCCTTCATCAGGAAGTGTTTCAGGGCCAGCAAGGGCAACTAGATCAGCTACAACGAACTCAGGCGTACCATTTACGGCCATACCACAGACCATGCCATGCAATTCTGCCGGCATAAGAGCGGTGGATGCGAGTTCTGCTTTTATTAATAGGTTTGTCACAGTGAGTAGGGCTACACAAAAGATTATAAACGGCGCAAACTATCCCCTACTCTTAGCCTAATTGCCAGTTGCTCGTCATGACAGATCCACTATATCCAAATGAAGAACTTAACCGTTTAGAAAGACAGGTCGACAATCTTATTGCTCTGGTTCATTTATTGGGCACTGAGAACAAAGCATTGAAGACACAACAGAGCAATTGGACTGTTGAAAGGGCCAAGCTCATTGAAAAAAACGAACTTGCAAAGAATCGTGTCGAGTCAATGATTGGCAGACTTAAGGCCCTCGAAAAAGACTGAAATATTGAAAAAGTATTTTGTTAAACATGAAAAGAACAGAGCGGCACCACAACCAGCCCAAGGCGCAGTAATCCATGAGTAATGACGTTACAACCCTAAGTATCAAAATTATGGGCAAGGAATACCAAATTTCTTGCCCGGCGGATGAAGAAGAAGCGCTGAAGCGTTCCGCCCGCTATCTAAACGATCAGATGGTGGAAATTCGCTCTACCGGCAAAGTGGTGGGCGTTGACCGAGTGGCAGTCATGGCCGCATTGAATATAACCAATGATTTGTTAACGGGCAGCAAAAGCGCAAGTTCAGATCAAGAGGTGACTAACAGACGGGTAAAGATGCTCAACGAAAAAATTGCCAACGTAATACCAAGCGCAGATTAAACTTAAAGTCTAAGTCTAAGTCTAAAAGATCTAGCTCTAGTTCTAGGACCAAGGCGCTGACCAAGTCCAGATCCAAACTCCCAAAGCACCTCAACGCCCTTACAGGCTTTTTGCTTTTGCGGCTTTTTCGGCCACGCCAATTAGCATTCGGCTACGCATTTATTTGCTCTTAAGGCGTTTCTTAACCTGCAGCGCTTTGCACTACACTTGCCCTCTCTCCTTCTGACCAAGCATTCCCAACCATTTTGTACTGAATATCTTTCATTTAGTTAAGATATAAACGAAGTTCACTGTTTGCCTATGGCCCAAAATCGTTATACTAGGAGCGTTCCTGGGATGTTTGCGAGTGGTCGAGTCCTTGAGCCGTTAAATATACGTCAGGAGTTTCTCCGCAGAGTCGGTGTGCATACCCAACCTTATGGGCCGCCTTAGATTCTGCTTGATTCTCCGCCTTGAGCTTCGACGGTTCAGGGCAAACCAACAGCGGCATTTCCGGGAACACTTCTTAACTGTCTCTAGTCACCACTAGACTCTTACCATGACAAAAAATTTCCCCAGCCCCAGACAGCAGCTACGCAAGAAATTTCGTAACATCAGAAAACATCTGCCAACTGCGGCAAAAGATGAAGCCAGCGCCGCCATCTGCAAACACCTACAAATATTTTTTCAGCAAAACACTGCAAACCCTACGCAACAAAAAATCAGGCGCATCGCCGCTTACCTTAATAGCGCACATGAAGCTTCATTAGATGGTTGGATTGCTAAGACATGGCAGCTGACTGAGTGCAAAGTTTTTGTTCCGGTTATCGAACACACAAAAACCACGGAAGGGGACAAAGACAAGGAACGAGGACAGATGCACTTCCACAGCTACGGCAGCAATACTCAGACCACAGTTGGCCCCTATGGCCTGAGAACCCTCGCCCACCCCGCAGAGAGTGAACAAATATCCGCCGCAGATCTAGATTGTGTGCTGTTACCACTGGTTGCCTTCGATAATTTCGGTACCCGGCTGGGCATGGGTGGCGGCTACTACGATCGTTTTTTTGCTAACGCAACTAATAGACCCTATTTAATTGGCATTAGTTTTAACGTCCAACAAAGCTCAGAACCCCTAGAAAAATCTGTTTGGGATGTTGGATTAAATGCGGTGGTTACCGAGTCTGGCATTACTGAATTCACCAATGCCCTATAAGTTAAGTTTACTCACAAGATAAAGACTGGATAAGCGTATCATCCGAAACAATAATGAAGAGCAAAAGTGCTCAACAGCTGTCAAAAATTGATAGTAAATAGTTAGGAAATAGTTATGGCGATCAGAAAAATTATCCGCATGGGACACCCCTCTCTGCGCATAGCCGCGGACAATGTCTCAGAAGATTTCATTGGCAGCGATGCAATGCATCGCTTACTAGCAGATATGACGGATACTTTAAGGGACTACGGGGGCGTTGGCTTAGCCGCACCGCAAATCGACGAGCCACTTCGAATGGCCATTATAGAGGTACCCGGCGGCCCAAGCAGATATGGTGAAATTGAAGCGATTCCACTGACCGTGTTTTTCAATCCAACCATTGAAATACTCAATCCTGAAGTTGCAGGCTACTGGGAAGGCTGCCTTTCGGTACCCGGCTTGAGGGGCTTTGTTGAACGCCCACAGCATGTAATGGTTCGCTATGCCAACCTCCACGGCCAGCCGGCGGAGCTGGAGCTAAAAGGTTTTTTGGCCACCGTCGTGCAGCATGAGTTTGATCACTTGGACGGACGCCTCTATATCGACCATATCACTGACACCACCAAACTTGTCTTCGAAGAAGAGTGGCTGAAATTTTCCCAGCAGTAGCCATTAGGCCGTCATTCACCTACTCAAGAAACAACTTATACGCTGGGTTGTCTTGCTCTGGCCAGAACCGATAGCCAATACGTTGCAGATATTTCTGGAGCTTTTTGTTGTCACTAGATTTGGCATCAAATCCTACCAACACTCTGCCCCACGCCGCGCCATGATTACGGTAATGGAAAAGCGTAATGTTCCAATCTGCACCCAGCCCCGCGAGGAATTGAAGTAACGCGCCGGGGCGTTCCGGAAATTCAAAGCGGTACAACAGTTCGGAACTGGCATTCATACGGTGGCCGCCAACCATATGCCGCACGTGCATTTTTGCCGCCTCGTTGTCAGTCATATCTAACACTTGATAACCCTTAGACTGCAAATTTTCCACCACTTCTAGCCGATCTTCTTTCGAAGCAACACCAAGACCCACATAAATATGAGCGCCGGTGGCATCCGCATAACGGTAGTTAAACTCAGTAATGGAACGCATACCCAGTGCGCGACAAAACTTTAAAAAGCTGCCTTGCGTTTCATCAATGGTAACCGCCAACACTGCTTCCCGAGCCTCACCTACTTCTGCCCGCTCCGAGATATGGCGCAGCCGATCAAAATTCACATTGGCGCCACTGACAATTGCCACGACAGAGGACATGCCGGGATGATCAACCAAGTAACGTTTCATACCAGCGATGGCCAGAGCACCGGCAGGTTCTGAAACTCCACGCGTGTCTTCAAAAACGTCCTTAATGGCCGCGCAAATTTCATCTACGTTCACCACCACAATTTCATCAACATATTTACTGGCAATCTTGAACGGCAACAATCCTGCTTGGGCCACGCTCACGCCATCAGCAAAAAGATCTAAGGTTTCTAACGGTAACTTGACTCGCTTACCCGCACGAAGCGCCGCGTCCATACAGTTAGAGCCTTCAACTTCAACACCAATAATGCGGGTCTTTGGATGCAGGTGCTTAACGTAGGCGGCTACGCCGGCAAGCAAACCGCCGCCGCCCACAGGGATAAAAATTGCATCAATTGGACCGTTGTGCTGATTAACAATTTCTAAACCTATAGTGCCTTGACCTGCGATCACCTCGGCATCGTCATAAGGCGGGATAAATGTTAAACCCCGTTCCTTACACAACACTTTTGCGTGGATTGAAGCCTCGTCGTAGTTGTCACCGTGCAATATGACCTTGGCACCGCGATCTTTGACCGCATTAACCTTTATGCTGGGCGTATTGCGGCCCATGACGATAGTCGCTTTTATCCCTAGGTGCTTCGATGCCATAGCCACGCCTTGAGCATGATTGCCTGCTGAAGCGGTAATTACACCCGCAGCTTTTTGCGCGTCAGATAACTGGGAAATTTTATTGTAGGCACCACGAAGCTTGAAACTGTAGACAGGTTGTAAATCTTCGCGTTTCAAAAAAACTTGCGGGCCAAAACGCCTACTCAACAGTGGCGCAGGCGTTAAAGGTGTCTCTTGAGCAAGTTCATATACCCTAGAGGAGAGAATCTTCTTTACATAATTTTCAAGCATGTCACCATTTTCCAACTTCTTTGCCAACTTCATTACTAGCGGGGCCAACCATTACTTATTCACAAGACGAGCTCAAACAACTAGCCGCCCAAGCTGCGCTAAAACACATTGCACCAAAACTTGGGCCAACCAGCATTGTCGGTGTAGGCACCGGATCCACTACAAATCATTTCATCGACGCATTAGCAACTATCAAACATACCTTTGATGCCGCGGTATCTTCTAGCGAAGGTTCCACCGAACGCTTAAAAGCCCATGGCATACAGGTCTTAGATTTGAACTCGGCAGCCCGCGTTGACGTATATGTCGACGGCGCCGACGAGATCAACGCACAACGACAAATGATTAAAGGCGGCGGCGCGGCACTCACTCGTGAAAAAATTGTTGCGGCCAGTGCTGACGAATTCGTCTGCATTGCCGATCATAGCAAATTAGTGACCCAGCTCGGCAACTTTCCTTTGCCAGTTGAAGTTATTCCTATGGCTCGCAGTTTAGTCGCTCGAGCTTTGGTGCAACTAGGCGGTCAACCCATATGGCGCCAAGGCGTTATCACTGACAATGGTAATTGGATCCTGGACACGCACGAACTCAACATTACCGATGCTTTATTGTTAGAGTCAGAGATCAACAACATTCCCGGCGTGGTGTGTAATGGTTTGTTTGCACAGCAGTGTGCAAGCGTTGCATTTCTTGCCACTGCGGATGAGATCCTAAAAATCTAGATTCGCAAAAATATGCGCGCCTACAATTAGGGCGGCCTAAATATTTAGGCCCTACAACTATGGCCGTTTGCCTGCATTTGAGGGGGTGGCTAGCAGCTTATTTGGATTGAGGATTTGATGGGGGTCAAACAGCGCTTTGAGCCCTTGCATTAAAGCAATTTCATCGTCGCTTCGGGTGTAGCCGAGAAAATCGCGCTTTAGCAGTCCCACGCCATGCTCTGCAGAAATACTGCCCCGGCGCGCTGCAACAATTTCAAATATCTTGGGGCTCATGCCATGACCATGTTTAAAAAATTCTTCAACAGCCATATCTTCAGGGCGTAAGATATTCAGGTGCAAATTACCGTCACCAATATGCCCATACCAACAGACCTCAAACTCGGGATAAGACTCAGTAACATATCGATCCACATCGGCAAGAAATCCTGGCACCTCGCTGATACGCACAGATAAATCATTCTTGTAGGGCGTATAAGAAGCTAGGCTTTCTGAAATACCTTCGCGCAACTGCCAAAGCGATTTGGCTTGTGCTTCGGACTGACTGACAACCCCATCGACCAGCCAGCCTGCATCCATGCATCGCGCAAATGCTTCTTCGGCTAATGCTAGGGATGATTCGTCAAATTCAAGCAATGCGTAGTAAGCAAACGCTTCTGTTAAAGGCGCCGTCAAACCTCTATGAGCTTGGACCTTGGTGAGCGCCAGATCCGAAAAGAATTCAAAAGCTGACAAGGTAATTTGATCAGCAAATGTATGCAGTATATTCAGTAGGTCTGCGACTTGGGGAACACCCACAACCATTACGCACTGCGGCTCAGGCATTGGCGCCAAGCGCATATCTAACTCGCACATTAAGCCCAACGTACCCTCCGACCCAACCATCAAATGCCTAAAATCGTAACCCGTGGCATTTTTCACCAGACCAGCATTGCAATCTAGCAGTGCGCCAGTGCCGGTAACCACTTTCATGCCGGCAACCCAATCTCTGGTCAGACCATAACGAATAACTTTTATACCACCCGCATTAGTGGCTACATTACCGCCTATCTGACTAGATCCGGATGAAGCAAAATCTACCGGATAGTATAAGCCTTGGCCCTTCGCAAATTGTTGCAGATTAGCTGTGACCAACCCAGGTTGACAAGTAACGATTCGATCTTTCGCCGAATAATCTAAAATTTTGTTCATCCGATCGAAGGAAACCACAACCTCAGAATTACTTGCTACGGCACCACCAGACAAACCGGTTCTACCGCCTGACGGCACAAGCTTTAAATCTTCACTAATGGCATAGGTCACCAGCTCTTGTACTTGCTCAGTGGTTTCAGGAAAAACGATCGCTCGAGGGTCTACAGGATAACCATTGGTCCAGTCCTTGCCCCATATCTGCAGGCTTTCTGCATCTGTGCGAATCTGCTTCTGGGAAAAAATTGTATCTAGCATTTACCTTCTCTCAAGCTTCAATTTTTAACGTTATACCAATCACAAGTATCGTCTAGCCATGCCCAAATCTCGGCATAAATATCAGAGGTTTCATTCACCAGATGATGTCGAGCCTTGGGAATGATATGAATCGCAGCGTTTTTATAATGGTTATTGAGCACGCCTAGGTTGTGACGAAAACTCACGGTACGATCTTCATAGCCTTGCACAATATTCACTGGCAGTGAAGAAGGTGCCAATTTTTCAAATTGAGTAAACCAATTAATCATCGCCTGGACCCAAGCAACTGGAAGAACGTCAGCTTGCAAAGGATCTGCCGCCAAGAGGCTAACAAACTCTTTATTGAGCATATTCGTGGACTTATTCCTGGGCCGCGCTGCAACAGTACGTTTTGCCAATGCAAAGGCCCAGCGCATTATTGGCCAAGCATAAGGACGAACCAAGGGCGCTAACAAAACCACTTCACCAGTAGGCTTGGCATCAGCCTGCTGCTGCCAAAACTCCATTACTAGTGCACCACCCATACTTTGTCCAAACCAATGTAGTGGTTTGTCCAACGCACTCTTAACCGCGAACTTATGCACTACGCGTATGACATCTACATACCGCTGGAAATTATCAATATTCGCTCGATCGCCAGTTGAAAGGCCGTGGCCCGGCTGATCAAAAGACATCACAGCGATATCACGTTCTAGCAGGTCATTGATTAGATGGCCATAGAGACCCACATGATCATAATAACCGTGACAGACTAACGCCCATGCTTGGATTTCACGGTCGTTTGGCACGAAAGCTTGAAGGGTAATGCGCTCGCCGGTACTTTCTATCAGCGTTAAGTGGCGGTCTACCCCGCTAAATTGCAAACCATAGAACTGGTTGTAGTCATTAAGAAGCGCCGAGTCCATTGAACACCAGGTCTGCTCATCTAGCGGCGGTGATGCCAGCGCATGGATAAGGCTGGCGTCGTCAAACTGCCCAAGGCCACGAGCCTCAAGCAACAAAATATTCACCCAGCTTGAACACCACCGCAGATTTGCCAGGCACAAAGATCATTACTTCACGACTTGGTCTAGATCACCCGCTGCATATAAAGAAAACATTTTTTCTAGCGACTTAACGCGCAGCTTTGGCGCTTGGCCAGAAGTGCCAAATGCCTCATAGCGATCAATCACTACCTTCTTCATCGCAACCTGAGAGTCGGCAAAATATTTACGCGGATCAAATTCACTTGGATTAACTGCCAAGTGCTTACGAATGGCTGCGGTGGAGGCCAACCGAAGATCCGTATCTATGTTTATTTTTCTAACGCCATGACGAATACCCTGCTGAATTTCTTCAACTGGCACACCATAGGTTTCAGGGATTTCTCCACCGAATTGATTAATTTCCGCCAACAAGTCCTGTGGCACTGAAGAACTGCCGTGCATGACTAGGTGCGTATTTGGCAAACGCTCATGTATTGCTTTGATGCGCTCAATAGCAAGAATATCGCCTGTGGGCGGACGGCTAAACTTATATGCGCCGTGGGAAGTGCCTATCGCAATGGCCAACGCATCTACTCCAGTCTTGGCAACAAAATCTGCGGCCTGCTCTGGATCGGTGAGCATTTGCTCTAAGGTCAAAATACCTTCAGCGCCGACACCATCTTCTTCGCCCGCAGTACCCGATTCTAAGGAGCCTAAACATCCCAACTCGCCCTCTACAGAAACACCACAGGCGTGGGCCATTTCCACAACACGACGAGTGACAGCAACGTTATATTCGTACTCTGCTGGCGTCTTTTGATCTTCTAGAAGAGAACCGTCCATCATTACAGAGGTAAAACCCATCTGCATTGAACGCTGACAAACATCAGCAGAAGCACCGTGGTCCTGATGCATAACAACAGGGATATCCGGAAATTCTTCCACGGCAGCCAACATTAAGTGGCGCAAAAAATTGGCACCCGCATACTTGCGCGCACCCGCTGACGCTTGAACAATCACTGGGCTTTGAGTTTCCTGAGCGCCTTCCATAATGGCGCGCATCTGCTCTAGGTTATTCACGTTAAAGGCAGGAACCCCGTAATCGTTCTCTGCCGCATGGTCTAGTAACTGACGTAAGCTAATAAGCGCCATTTTCTTCTCCGCAATCTTTAGTATTCATTTTCAGGACATTCAACAAGAACGCCCCACTTTGAGTTGGTAATTTTTCTCAGATATTTCTTCAATCGGCCCTTCGACCGCTATGCAACCTGAAGTTGATACTCGGTTTTAAGCTGATCGCCGCCCTAACATTTCTACCGCGGGCAATACCTTACCTTCAACGAGTTCCAAAAACGCGCCGCCACCTGTGGAAATATAAGATATCCCGTTAGTAACAGAATACTTGTCAACGGCGGCTAGTGTATCGCCGCCGCCGGCTATTGAATAGGCGCTGCTTTCAGCAATGGCTTGGGCTAACACTCTGGTACCTTCACCAAATTGATCAAATTCGAACACCCCTAATGGGCCATTCCACATAATTGTTTGAGCATCTATCAGTGTTTCAGCCCAGGCTCGAGCAGTTTTTGGGCCAATATCCATAATCATTTCATCGTCAGCCACATTGTCGATGGCTTTTACAATGGCAGGCGTCGCCTCATCAAATACTTTGCCCACCATAACATCCACTGGAATTGGAATTTCTACTCGACTAGCAATAGTTTTTGCAACGTCGAGCAAATCAGGTTCATAAAGAGATTTACCAATGTCGTAGCCGGCGGCAGCAATAAATGTATTCGCTATACCGCCCCCCACAATAATGCGATCTGCAATGTCTGTCAGAGAACCTAAGACTTCTAATTTAGTTGAGACCTTGGCACCGCCAATAATCGCTACCATGGGTTTTTGGGGCGCACTTAATGTTGTTTGAAATGCCTTGAGTTCGGCATCTAACAATAATCCAGCGCAAGCCGTAGTCGCTCGCTCAGCAACTCCATGGGTAGATGCATGTGCTCGATGAGCTGTACCAAACGCATCCATAACAAAAACGTCGCATTGATCAGCCAAGCGCTGACTCAATTCAGCTGAGTTGCTCTTTTCGCCGGCAAGAAATCTAACGTTTTCAAGTAGACCGATTTCACCAAAATCTATCGACGGGCAATCTTCAGGCTGCGCCAACAGTGGCACATTTCGTCCTAGCAATTGGCCGAGTCTCTGCGCCACAGGCGCTAAAGAAAATTCATCAACGTATTGGCCTTCAGTGGGCCGACCTAAATGCGACATTACAACAACACTAGCGCCTGCATCTAACGCGAACTTAATTGTTGCCAAAGACGCTGTTATCCGAGCATCACTTGTCACCACACCATTTTTTATCGGCACGTTGAGATCAGCGCGCACTAAAACTTTTTGATTGCGTAACTCTACGTCCTTAACGGATCTTATAAATGGCAAATGCATGTAACTTTTCTCGCTCTTGCTAAACTTTCACTGTGCTTAACTAACAATTTAGCCGGTGCTGAAGCAGACCGGCTTGATTAATTGGAATTAGCCGGTAGCGCCAATAACATTGCGTATTTGCTGCACAACGTTTTCTGTAGTGATGCCTAACTCAGCCATGGCTTGCGGCCCAGGCGCGGACATACCGAAAGAACTTATGCCAACTACAATTCCGTCTAAACCAACAAAGCGATGCCAAAAATCTGGGTGGCCAGCTTCTACAGCAACACGAGCACGCACTGCATTTGGCAGCACCGACTCTTTGTATTGTGCAGATTGCGCGGCAAATACTTCCACACAAGGCATAGAAACCACCCTAACTTTTACATTAGAGCTGGCAAGAGATTCAGCTGCGGCTACCGCTAACTCCACTTCTGACCCAGTCGCTATAACAATGGCATCTGGCTGACCGTCAGTGTCCCGCAAGACATAGCCACCCCATTGTATATTGTCGAATGTAGCTTTATCTCGCGCCTGAGCAACCGTCTTTTGACGGGTAAAAATCAACGCGCTCGGGCTATCGGTACTCGCAACCGCAGACTGCCAAGCAATAGCAGACTCTACGGTGTCGCAGGGGCGCCACGTATGGAGATTTGGTGTAGTACGTAAATTGGTGATTTGCTCTACAGGTTGATGGGTTGGCCCATCTTCACCGACAGCCACCGAGTCGTGAGTGTAAACAAAAATATTTGGTACCTTCATCAACGCGGCCAAGCGTACGGCATTACGCGCGTACTCCATGAATATCAAAAACGTTCCGGTAAACGGTCGATAGCCGCCATGTAATTGAATACCATTACTGATTGCAGTCATGCCAAACTCGCGCACACCATAACTCATATGCTGGTCGTCAGTTGCTTCAGCCCAACGGGTATTGTTCGACCCGGTAAGGTCTGCGGACCCACCAAAAAGCTCAGGCACACCCGCTGCAATTGCCGAAATACATGCTTGAGAAGATTTTCTCGTTTCCAAATTGGCTGGCGACTGCTGTTCTTTTTCAGCAAATGCTTGAATTGATTCTTGCCAATTAGCAGGCAGTTCGCCGCGCATTCTGCGAACAAACTCTGCGGCCTGTTGAGGGTGCGCAGTGCTGTAGCCGTCTAGCACCTGCTGCCAAGCATGTTGCCGCAGCGCACCTGCCTCGCGTTGATTCCAAGCCTGATAAACATCTTCTGGGATATCCCAGCCTTCATGCGCCCAACCTAAGGCAGCTTTCGTTAGTTCAATTTCTTCGCGGCCTAAGACAGAGCCGTGAGCACTTGCGGTACCTTGCTTACTCGGCGAACCAAATCCGATTGTGGTCTTGCAGCATACTAATGTTGGACGACCATCGCTTTTTGCCGCATTGGACAAGGCTTTAGTAATTTCTTCCGCATCATGTCCATCAACGTTGCGTATAACGCGCCAGCCGTATGCTTCAAACCGAGCAGGAACATCTTCGTTAAACCAAGCGTCCACCTCTCCGTCTATTGAGATACCGTTGTCATCATAGATACAAATCAACTTATCTAGCGCCAAAGTGCCGGCTAGCGAGGCAGCCTCATGGGAGATGCCCTCCATTAAGCAACCGTCACCTACAATCACCCAAGTTCGGTGATCAACTAAATCAAATTCCGAAGTATTAAATTCTGCAGCGAGCTTTTTCTCAGCAAGGGCCATGCCCACAGCTGTCGCAATACCTTGGCCAAGAGGGCCAGTAGTGGTTTCTACGCCAGGACACTCACCATATTCTGGGTGACCTGCGGTTTTGGAGTGTAGTTGTCTAAAATCCTGCAAGTCCTGCAAGCTGACGTCGTAGCCAGTGAGGTGCAACAAGCTATAAAGCAACATTGACCCGTGACCGTTGGAAAGCACAAAACGGTCTCTATTCATCCACGTGGAATCTGCCGGATTATGCGAAAGAAAGTCTCTCCATAACACATCAGCTACGTCGGCCAGGCCCATCGGCGCACCAGGGTGCCCACTATTGGCAGCTTGCACCGCTTCCATTGAAAGGACACGAATCGCATTGGCAAGCAAGTTTCTCGAAGAGGACATATATAAGCTCTGGGTGTTTGCGGAGCACTATTGTCAAGTTTTGCTCGCTTCGCTGCAAACATTGAATATATAAAAATGCTAAATAGTTCGTTTCATCCATCGACTGACTCTATTAGACTCTGCGCCTTCGACCGCCTTTACTGCGCCTCGATTTGGCGCTTCATAATGAACACAACAAAAAGATCCTAAAAGATCCTTAAAACAGGTAGTTAAGCATGACCGATAAACACTTATTCACTTCCGAGTCAGTTTCCGAAGGCCATCCCGATAAGGTTGCTGACCAAATTTCAGACGCAATTCTAGATGCAATGCTCGCCCAAGATCCAGAATCTCGCGTGGCATGCGAAACTCTCATTAAGACAGGTCTTGTAGTTGTTGCTGGTGAAATTCGCAGTAACGCAAAGGTTGATGTAGACAGCTTGGTACGAAAAATCGTAAATGACATTGGCTACAATGGTCCGGAAGTTGGTTTTGACCCAGCATCGTGCTCTGTCGTAAACGCATTAGGCCAACAATCATCTGACATCGCTATGGGTGTAGATGAAACATCCGACCATGAGCAAGGTGCTGGCGACCAAGGACTAATGTTTGGCTACGCATCTGACGAAACCGACGTACTAATGCCTGCGCCAATCGTATTCGCACATAGATTAGTACAACGCCAGGCGGAAGCCCGACGCAGTTCACTAGGCTTTCTGCGCCCTGACGCGAAGAGCCAGCTTACTTTTAGCTACGATGACGAAGGTCGTCCTGTGGCCATTGAAGCAGTTGTACTTTCAACTCAGCACGACCCAGACGTAACTCAAGAGCAGTTACGCGAAGCGGTCATGGAAGAAATTGTGAAACCGGTACTGCCGCAGAACTGGATTTCTAGCGAAACCAAATTCCATATCAATCCAACAGGCCAGTTCATTATTGGTGGCCCTGTGGGTGACTGTGGTCTTACAGGTCGAAAAATCATCGTTGATACTTACGGCGGTATGGCTCGTCATGGCGGCGGTGCTTTCTCGGGCAAAGACCCATCTAAGGTTGACCGCTCTGCCGCCTATGCAGGTAGATATGTAGCCAAGAATATTGTCGCTGCCGGCTTAGCTAAGCGTTGTGAAATTCAAGTTAGCTATGCTATTGGCGTAGCGGAGCCAACATCTATCAGCATCGACACCTTTGGCACTGCCACTATCAGCGATGAGCGAATCATTCAGCTTGTGCGTGAGCACTTTGATTTGCGACCTAAGGGCCTTATAGCGATGCTAGATCTGAAACGCCCAATCTACCTAGATACAGCTGCATACGGTCACTTTGGTAGAACGGATTGCGACTTTAGCTGGGAAAGAACTGATAAAGCTGAGGCGCTAGCAGCGGCTGCCGGCTAAACGCAGAAGCTAATAGGCTCTGAGTAAATTTAACCGTAGATTTACTCAGAGCCATACTGCGTTAAGGCTTAATAAGGCATAAGCAAATTGCCTTTTAGAATTGCCTTTTAGAATTATAAGACGGCTCCCCTTGCAGAGCTTAAGCGAGAATCCTCATGCCTCATCAGACTACCCACGAAGCAACAAAAAAATCCCTTAGCTTTGAGTTTTTCCCGCCTAGAGATTTAGAGGGTCAAGATAAGCTTCTTGCAGGCGCAGCTAACAAGCTAGCGGCCCTAAATCCTGACTTTGTCTCCGTGACTTACGGCGCAGGTGGCTCGACTAAAGAAGGTACTAAGCAAGTAGTACAACGGTTACTCAAGCAAAACATCGATGCAGTACCCCACCTTTCCTCAGGAACAACCAGCGATGAAGAAGTGCTGGATATGGTCCAAACCTACAAAGACAGTGGCGTCAAACAATTGCTTTGCCTACGTGGAGACCAACCTTCAGGGCAGGGGCAACAACCTACTTATGCGAAAGATCTGATCAGCCTAGTAAAAGACAAATTTCAAGACCACTTCAACATCGTTGTGGGTGCATACCCAGAAATCCATCCAGATTCACCTTCCGCCGCAGATGAATTCAACTTTTTTAAACAAAAAGTAGATGCCGGCGCAGATACCGCTATTACTCAGTATTTCTATAATGCCGAAGCCTATGCTTACTTTTTAGATGGGTGTCAGAAACATGATATTGATATTCCGATCATTCCCGGAATTATGCCCATTACTAACTATGCATCACTGATCCGCTTTAGCGGCAAAGCAGGCGCAGATATTCCGCGTTGGCTCGATCACGCGTTGAGTGATAAACAGCATGATGAAGCAGATCTGACTAAATTCGGTGTTGAGATTGTCACACGTTTATGTGAACGATTATTTGAATTAGGCGCACCCGGACTGCACTTTTATACGCTCAACAGATGGGGTGCTAGCTCCAGAATATGTGCGAACCTAGGCTATAAATAGCCATAACTAAGAGGTCGATATTGCCCAGATTCAGCCTCTTTTATGTTCAAGGCCCCCACCAAGTCGGGGCCCAGATTCAGCTCAATTCTGAGCGGTCTAATTATCTTTGCCGAGCTCTAAGACTAAATGTTGGCGATGAGATTAATATCTTCGACGGCAGTGGCGCACTATTCACCGCTGCGATTAGCGCCGCCAATCCTCGGGGCACAGAAGTAGAAATTACTGCTGAAGAAAAACCCACAGACAACAGAAGTTACTCGCTCACCTTGGCGATAGGACTAATCAAAGGTTCGGCAATGGACCGCGCACTGCAACAAGCTACCGAACTTGGTGCCAGCCAAATTCAATTGATACAAGCGGATCGCAGTAATGTGCCACTCAAATCTGACAGAATTGAAAATAAGCGAAGTCACTGGGAAAGAATCATCAGCGCCAGTTGTGAACAATGCGGCCAGCTCTATTTACCCGAACTCATCGGCCCGATGACCTTAGAAGAGAGCATCCGCCAAACAGACAACGGCATGGTGTTTAGCCCGTTGGGCGAGTCCTTCCCTGCTCAAATGACACCTATAAGTCGCACAGCGTTCATCGGCCCAGAGGGCGGTTGGAGCGATAAAGAACTGCTTCTTTTTCAGCAAAATCACATACCTAGCTACAAACTTGGCACCACTATTTTGCGCGCTGAAACGATGCCTAGCGTTGCTCTGGGTTTAATACAGCAAGCCCAGGGGTGGCACTAAACCTTAATCATGTTCTCGCGCTGAAGCTGCAATCAAAGCGTGCAATTTGGTAGACACCTCACGGCCACTAAGCAAATGCTGACGCAAGGCGTGCGCCAAACGCTGCCCTTCGTCATTCAGATCTGCAAACTTAGTAGGGTGCAGGCTCTCTTGCTTTGATAACGATGCCTCTAGGGAGAGGTTCGCCGCTTGAAAAACTTCGATAGTTTGCTCAAGAGAAAGCGTCCGGTCGCTATTTTCTAAGACCTTATTAGAACCAGCAAGCTCTTTTGCGTATAGAGGCGAGTCCAGGTGTTCGCCTAAGCTCTGTTCACTGGGAAACTCCTCTTCAAACTCCTGACTTTTCAACCCCAGCTCGCCACCTGACGCTAAGATATCAGCGCTTTCAATGATCTCAGCGTAGATATAGTCGTCGATAAAACTAGATACGGCCGCGCCAGCAGAGATCTGGCTAAGTTTATCGCTTAACGTGACAAGAAAATTCACAGCTGCCGCCGCTACCGAATGGAAATCACCCGTCACGGCCAGTGTGCCGTCCACCAAACGATCGAGCATGTTCTCAATAGCCCATGCTACTTCAGTAACATCGGCCAATCGTTCGCCATCACTAAGCTCTCGAAGCGCTTTAAACCCGTGCGCAACAGCGGCGACATACGCTGGATCTTCCAAGTTAACTAACCATTCTTGGAGCTGCAATTGTATTGCATCCAATGCTTGATCCAAGGATTGCAGGAGCAAATTGAAATCGTGAACCACTGCGTCATCCAAACTCGGCATCACTGTTATGCCGTCTTGATCAGACGCTCCCACATTGGCCAAAAGGTGGCTTTGCTGAAGTATTAAGTGTGCGCTTGCAGACAGCGCTTGAAACTCTACATCTGGCAAAAACCCAGAATCTTCGTCCACACTCGCCTGCTCCCAGCTGCGTACTATCTGCCCCAAGTGACGTAATATAGCGAAGGTCTCTTCAGACAATTGCAACTGTCCTTGGCGAATAGCGCCAAGCCATTGCACAACAACATCTAAATTGCTTTGCGCCGACGGCTGAAATTCCATCAGCACTCTGGTCACATGCTGCAACGTAACTAAGCCTCGCTGCCGATCTTCATCAACAATCAAAGCCAGCAAACCCCGCTCAAAAGATCGCCTGACCTGACCTAAGGTGGCCTGGCGCTGCTTGGGGATGGCTAAATTGTCCTCGCTCATTATCAAAAAATTATACTCATGGGGGTATGTGATGGATCTATATGTGCGACGCATGGGCCAGTGTCAGCAATTTGCCTAGGGTTGGCCGCACCCCGATATATTACCTAGATCTCAGCTAATTACTTTAGCTTGGTGACAGCAAAAAAGACCCCAAAGATAGACACCGGGTTTAAGGTGAGTAAAGTACTGTTACAAGCCTATATTTACTTTTGCTAGTTAGCCTAGGCGCCCAATTTACTTGTTACGGCCCTGCCTTATGAAAAAGATCGCCTTTCTAATGGACCCCATAGATTCTTTATCGCTAAAGAAAGACTCCACCCTGGCCATGATTCGCTCGGCTCAACACCGTGACTTAGACGTCTATTACCTTCGACAAGAAGATCTAACCCTACATGAAGGCAAAGTCTGCGGCTTAATATCCAGCCTAAAACTACGCGAAGACTTCGCTCAATCCTTAGACCCTGCAATTGCCGGTGATGATTGGTACTCCCTTGGTAAAGAAACTCTGCGGCCGTTGGCGGACATGGACATCGTCATGATGCGCAAGGACCCACCCTTTGACATGGAGTATATTTACACCACCTACCTGCTCGAACGAGCTGAGGCGGATGGCGCATTTGTGGTCAATAAACCCAAGTCACTACGAGACTGCAACGAAAAACTATTCGCCACCACCTTCCCCCAGTGCTGCCCAGACTTAGTGGTCAGTCGAAGAATGGATGTGCTTAAAGCCTTTCACAAAAAACACAAAAATGTCGTTTTCAAAAAATTAGACGGTATGGGCGGTGCATCCATTTTCCGCGTTATGGAAAATGATCCAAATTTAACCGTGGTCATCGAAACACTTACCGAGAACGGTGCTCAGCAAATAATGGGGCAGGTATACCTCCCAGAAATAGTCGATGGCGACAAGCGCATCCTACTTATTAATGGCGAGGCCGTGCCTTATGCCTTAGCCAGAATACCATCTGCAGGCGAATCACGCGGCAACCTCGCCGCCGGCGGCCGTGGCGAAGCCAGACCCCTCACAGCCAGAGACAAATGGATTGCAGAGCAAGTTGGCCCAGAACTAAAACGCCGTGGCTTGATGTTCGTTGGTATAGATGTCATTGGCGACTATCTGACCGAAATAAATGTCACCTGCCCTACATGTATTAGAGAGCTCGACGCGCAATTCGACCTTGATATTGCGGGCGACCTTATCGACGCCGTAGTTATGCAACTTGACTGAAGCCCACGCGCAAAATTCAGCCATTACATCTGGCGCTACCTCCGCTACCAGAAAAAGCCCTTCGAATGTTGTGGTAAGAGAAAGAAGCGGCGAGGGGCGAATGGGCTTTAGCGTTTTTTTAGCGCTGTTGGTCCATGCCATTTTGCTGTTTGGTATCGGTATTTCCCAGCTAGAACCCCAGCTGCGGTCTTCCCACGTTACACTGCAACTGGGCTTATCTGGCGATTTATCAACGCAGCAAACTGACGCTCCGGTTCTCAGTGATAACGTAAAGAGGAATATTGAGACCAAGCAAAGTTTAAGCGAAGAAAAAACGCCGCCTATAACTGCAGTGGTAAACAGCATAGAAGAGACTCAGAACTTAAAAGAACCCAGCAACACAGCTGCCCAACAAAGTGCGCAGAAATTTAACACCCGAGGTGCTATTGAAGCATTCTCTAGGTTTCAGGCAAGCATAGATTCCCAGCGCCCAACAACCCAAGGCCTTAGTCGTACTCGAGCACTCAACAGTTTTAGTAAGTTCACCGCTCCGGAAGCCGCTTACCTAAACACTTGGCGACGAAAGTGCGAGCGCATAGGTCGCAATAATTATCCAGCAGGAGTATTAGAAGGTGAACTGACCATGCTTGTGAGTATTCTCCGCGACGGCAGCCTAGCTGGCGTAAAAATTCTGCGTTCGTCGGGCAAACCAAGGCTTGATGAAGCTGCTTTGGCCACAGTACGCCAAGCTGCTCCGTTTCAACCATTTACTGTGGAAATGCGTAAAAGCTATGATCGCCTAGATTTCACGCGCACTTGGCAATTTTCAAAACAAGGAACGGGCATTGATTTCTAACGCACAACCTTGGCGGCAAAAGCATTGCACTATAGGCGTCCAAATTACGGCCAAGAACTCAGGTTAACTATGAATTTTAAAAATCACTTTTTAATGGCTATGCCGGACCTTTCCGGAGACTACTTTGGCAATACGCTGACCTATATCTGTGAGCATAATGACGACGGCGCGATGGGTATCGTTGTGAACAGGCCTACCGACGTTTCTATTCTAGAACTGCTCGCAAAGCTCAACATGGAGCCGGAGCGTCGTTGGGTAGAGCAGTTAGTTTTAGACGGCGGACCTGTTGCACAAGACCGCGGGTTTGTTCTCTATCGCGGCAACGAGGAATTTGGTACGTCTGTCGATGTAGCGGAAAACATTCGTCTATCTACGGCCATGGAAACTTTGACTGCTATCGCCGCAGGAGATGGTCCCGAAGATTTCCTTATCGCCCTTGGCTATGCCGGCTGGGGCGAAGGACAGCTTGAAGGCGAAATTAGTCGCAATAGCTGGCTCACCGTTGAGGCTACATCAGAAATACTCTTTGATACCCCCGCAGAAGAAAAGCTCCAAGCTGCCGCGCAATTATTGGGAATAGATTTCAATCTGATCGCAGCACAACCAGGCCATGGCTAAGTATGGCAATTCAAGGCTATATACTAGGGTTTGATTTTGGGCTGAAATTTATTGGCCTAGCAGTAGGCCAGACTATCACCAAAACTGCTGGCGGCTTAAAAACGTTGAAAGCCCGCGGCGGTAAGCCGAATTGGGCAGAAATTGCCTCTATTATCCAAGAGTACAAACCCGCAGCGATTGTTGTAGGCCTGCCTTTAAACATGGATGACAGCGAATCAGACATGTCGACTAAGGCGAGGAGGTTCGCGCAAGAACTCCAGCGGCGATCTGGCATTACGGTGCAGTTAATGGACGAGCGCTTAAGCTCATGGACTGCTAACGAAGTGACGAGAGATACTGTTCGAGGCGGCGAAATTCATGAAAAATCTGCCTGCCTTATCTTAGAAAGCTGGCTCAATGAGCTAGACTAGATCCTGACCAAGCGACAAAGAAAAGCCGCAAGTATAGAGGTGAGGGAAGATGCCCAGATTTGGCCAACGTACGTAGGACGCATGGAAGGCGACGTAAACAGAATGAGCCGATAAGAAGTTTCTACATTTCGGAACGATTTCGGAACGATTTAAGAACGATTTAAGAATGATCTATGACAACTTTGACCCAACGCTTGACCCTGTTACACGAGCGCATGCAAACAGCCTGTACGGCCAGCAATAGAAAGCTGGACGGGGTGCAGCTTATTGGCGTATCCAAATTTCAGCCAGCAGAGAGCGTTGCAGATGCCCATGAATTAGGCCTAACTGACTTTGGTGAAAATTATCTGCAAGAAGCCGCTGAGAAAATTCGCTGCCTTGAAAGCAAACATCTGACTTGGCATTTCATTGGCAGTATTCAGTCAAATAAAACCAAGGTTATCGCTGAGTCATTTGACTGGGTGCATACCGTCGACCGGATTAAAATTGCTCGGCGCTTAAGCAGCCAATGTCCCCAAGGCAAAGTTCTAAACATTTTGCTCCAAGTGAATATCGATCACGATGCAAATAAAGGCGGCGCAAGCCCTGAAGAGTGCATAGATTTGGTTAAACAGATGAGTAATTTGCCCAACTTAAGGCTACGCGGCTTGATGGTCATATTGAGTCAAGAGACTGACCCTAGGGTAGGCTACGAAACCGTGGCACAATTGCACGCTGAACTAAAAAGCGCCCTGAACCCTGAATTCGCGGCGGCTTGGGATACCTTATCTATGGGTATGACCGGAGATCTTGAGCACGCTATTGCAGCAGGTGCGACAATGATTAGGGTAGGTACGGCATTATTTGGTCCACGAGAGTAAATTACGTTATCAGTATTTTTTTAGTGTTAGGAGATGAACAGTGAGTATCGCCTTTATTGGGGCAGGCAACATGGCCGGCAGTTTAATCAACGGCCTGCTTGAAAGTGGTACTTCCCCAAGCGACATAGCGGCCGCTGACCCTATGGCAACACAGCTAGAGAAACTTGCTCTCATGGGTGTTACCACTGCGGCTAATAATGACCAAGCCATAGAGCACGCTGATGTCGTAGTACTCGCCGTTAAACCCCAGGTAACCGGCCAGGTGCTGGAGGCTTTATCTGGTTTAAAACCTAATCAACTGATCATTTCAATCGTCGCTGGCATTGACCTGCGCAGCCTAGAAACTTGGTTACCTGACAATCAACCTATCGTACGCTGTATGCCCAATACCCCGGCACTGTTAGGTGCCGGCATGACTGGGTTGTTTGCGAACCAAAGGGTCAGCGACCAACAAAAAGCGTCCGCAACACATATTCTTGAAGCTGTTGGCGAAGTTGCTTGGGTTAGTGAGGAAGCGCATTTAGATGCTGTGACTGCCGTTTCAGGCAGCGGTCCGGCCTACTTCTTCTTGCTCATGGAAAGTATGATCGCCGCAGGCCAGAAACTTGGCTTAGATGCGCAGTTAAGCAGAAAACTCACTGAACAAACTGCGTTTGGCGCCGCCCTTATGGCACAGAAGAACGCAGCCGACCCAGGCACTTTACGTAAAAATGTTACCTCCCCCGGAGGCACTACTGAGGCGGCACTGAATTTAATGTTGGAACAAGGCCTGCCCGCTACAGTGATAAATGCTTTGAGCGCAGCAGAAAACAGAGCCAAAGAATTGGCCATAGAATTTGGAGCTAAATCATGACTCAGACATTAATATTGATTATAGACTTGGTTATGCGCCTGGCTACCTTATTGTTCCTCATTAGATTTTTACTGCAGGCCAGTGGCGCAGATTTCTACAATCCCATAAGCCAAGCGGTGATTAAGGGCAGCGAACCTCTAGCGTCGCCGCTAAGAAAATTGTTACCCGCAATCGGAAAATTCGACTTAGCTTCATTAATCCTTGCCTTAGTCATGGGTGTTATCTTTGTCGCCCTTATTAGCTTAGGGCAACTGTCGATAAGTCAGTATGCGATTTTTGGAATAGTTCGCATGCTTTCTGTTTTGGTCGATTTCTATTGGTGGTCAATGCTAATTATTGTTATTGCGAGCTTTGTCTCTCAAGGCAATAGTCATCCTGGACTATCCCTACTCAATCAATTGGTAGATCCACTGATACGCCCGATTAGAAGTATCTTGCCGTCAATGGGGCCCTTGGATTTCTCTCCAATGGTGGTCATTTTGATTCTGTCCATTGCGCAACGGTCACTACCTAACGCTTACGCCTTGGTCTAATGAAGCGTTCTGAAGAAAACATCTTGGGCGTGGTGGAACCCCAACTCTATCAACACACTGCACCGTTTTTATTGCAAAACGGTGAACTGCTGCATGGATACGAATTAGTTTTCGAAACCTACGGCAGGCTCAATGCCGACAAATCTAACGCAATACTTATTTGCCACGCACTATCAGGCCATCACCATGCGGCCGGCTTTCACTCTTCCGAAGACGCAAAACCAGGATGGTGGGACGCCTGTATTGGACCGGGAAAGTCCATCGATACAAACCAATTTTTTGTCCTCAGCCTAAACAACTTAGGGGGCTGTCACGGCAGCACCGGGCCAAATTCCATTGATCCAAGTACTGGAAAAATTTTTGGCCCAAACTTTCCCAACGTTGTGGTCAAAGATTGGGTAGCCAGCCAAGCACACCTTGCCGATCACCTTGGCATCCAAAAGTTTACCGCGGTAATAGGCGGTAGCCTTGGTGGCATGCAGGCCATGCAGTGGAGTATCGACTTCCCGGCACGGCTTTATGCAGCAGTATTAATTGCCTCTGCTGCCAAATTGTCAGCGCAAAATATTGCCTTCAACGAGATTGCTAGACAAGCTATCACAACAGATGAAGATTACTGCGCTGGAGATTACCAACAGTTTAATAAGAATCCTGAGAAGGGATTAATGCTGGCAAGAATGGTTGGCCACGTTACCTACCTTTCAGAAGATGGCATGAAGGCAAAGTTTGGCCGCGACGTTAAATCTGGCGACTTTGAGCAAGGCGCTGATGTTGAATTCCAAGTGGAGAGCTACCTTCACTATCAGGGGCGGGCCTTCACACAGTATTTTGATGCCAATACCTATCTTTTGATGACTCGGGCTTTAGACTATTTCGATCCCGCTAGAGAATTTGACGGCGACCTGACTCGCGCTCTGGAAAACACCACAGCAAAATTTTTGGTGCTTTCATTTTCTACAGATTGGCGCTTCTCACCAGAGAGATCTCAGGAGATAGTCGATGCCCTAATTCGCGCAAAAAAGAATGTAGCCTCCGCTACTATCGAATCTGAGCATGGGCACGACTCGTTTTTATTACCGATTGATAGATACACAAAGTTGCTCAGCGCATTCCTACAGCGCTCTTATAAGGAGCTGGAAGGTATACCCTCGCCTGCCCAAGGCATAGACGAGGTGGCTTCATGAGGGGTGATTTAGAACTGATCGCAACCCTAATTAACCCGGGTGCACGTGTACTAGACTTAGGCTGTGGTGAAGGAGAACTACTGGACCATTTGCAACGAGATAAGCGCGTCAACGGATATGGCCTAGATAGAGATGCCGAAAACATAAGAACTTGCGTGAGCAAGGGCGTCAATGTCATTGAACAAGATTTGGATGAAGGCTTAGACAATTTTGTTAATGGTAGTTTTGATATGGTGGTTATGACTGACGCACTGCAGGCGGTTAAAGAACCGAGGGAACTCGTTAGAGACATGCTGCGCGTCGGCGAGGAATGTATTGTCACCTTCCCTAACTTTGCCCATTGGCGCTGTCGCGCACAACTGGCGCTGAAAGGCGTAATGCCAATATCTGAGCAACTTCCGCATAGCTGGTTTGATACGCCAAATATTCACTTGTGTACGTTCGCCGACTTTGAACAGCTTTGCGTGACTGAATCTATCAACATCATTCAAAGGCGAGTGGTTGACGCAAACCACCAAGAAAAGACCTTTATCAACTGGGCACCCAACTTTTTTGGTACCCACGCATTTTATCGACTGGGGAAATCAGTATGACTGTAAAGACCGCATTAAAAACTTTGCTCTGTGTAACGGCAATCGTTTGCAGCCAGCTGAGCGTCGCTGAGCAAATGCAACGTTTTGGTCAGTACGAGCTTCATTACATTGTGATTCCTACAACCATGCTGAAACCCAGCATCGCTGCTGAATATGATATCTCTCGCGGTAAAGATCGGGCGTTAGTCAATGTATCAGTTCTCAACCGTGAGAAAAAAGCTGTCAGCGCGACGATTACTGGCGACAGTCAAAATTTGCTGGGCCAGCTACAGGACCTAGATTTTAAGCAAGTTAAAGAGGGCGATGCCATTTACTATTTGGCCGAGATACGTTTTGCCGACCAAGAAGTGCATAGAATCAAAATTCAAGCCACTGCGCCTGACGGCAAATCTACATTGCTGAAATTCACTCAGAAACTCTATTGGGCTGAATAATGAAAGTAATGCTAGGCACTAGAAATAACGGCAAGATCGTTGAGATGCGACGCTTGCTGGCGCCTTTGGGCCTAGAACTAGAGAACCAAACTGACACGAATATACCAAGCCCCGTTGAAGATGGTGCAACCTTTGTGGAAAACGCACTTATTAAGGCCAGAGCTGTGAGCTTAGCCTCCGGCATGCCTGCAATAGCCGACGACAGCGGTTTAGTTGTGCCCGCGCTGAATGGTCGTCCCGGCATTTATTCATCTCGCTTTGCTCACGCAGATGCTACCGATGCTGAAAATAACAAAGAGTTGCTTAACCAATTAGCCAACCAAGAATTGCGGTCCGCATATTTTTTTTGTTGTATGGTAATGCTCAAGCACTCCACCGACCCAACACCAATAATAGCCTACGGCCAGTGGTGGGGAGAGATTCTTACAGAACCAAACGGCGATGGTGGGTTTGGCTACGACCCACTATTTTATATCGCCAGTGCGCGTAGCAGCGCCGCCGAGTTACCTGCCGACATCAAGAATAAATTGAGCCACCGCGGCCAAGCAAGCCAACATCTAATTAAGCAATTGTCGGCAAGTCTTAGCGCAAATGCTTAAAAATCCAGGGCTATACGTGCACTTTCCGTGGTGCATCAAAAAATGTCCTTATTGCGATTTCAATTCTCACCCACTTAGAGATGATGTTGATCAGCAGCGATATTTAGATTCGTTATTGCTCGACTGGCAGGTTCAGTCGGCAACTATTTTTTCTCCAGCTGTGAACACCGACTTCCTGGAAAACGGCTTTAAGACAGTTTTCTTTGGCGGTGGCACGCCAAGTCTTTTTAAACCCAAACTCATGGCACAGCTATTGCAACAATTACCCATTGCCAAAGACGCTGAAGTCACCATGGAAGCGAATCCGGGGACGCAGGAATATACCGACTTCGAGCATTATCTAAGTGCTGGGATCAACCGCCTTTCCATTGGCGCGCAGTCTTTTCAAAACAGCCAGCTCGCTAAACTCGGCCGAGTTCACAATTCAGCCGAAACCATAGCAGCTGTAGCCAAAGCCAGGGCTGCTGGTTTTGCCAACATCAACATAGATCTTATGTGGGGGCTACCGGGGCAAAACCTGGAAGACGCGCTTTTTGACCTTGAAAGCGCAATAGCGCTCGCCCCTCAACATATCTCTTGGTATCAGCTGACCATTGAGGCAAAGACAGAGTTCGCAAAGCGACCGCCGCTACTACCAATTGATGGCATCCTTGCTGAGATAGAAGCCAAGGGTAACGAACTGCTGGTGTCCAAAGGCTATGCTCGTTACGAAATTTCCGCTTACGCAAAAGATTCCGCCTACTGCCAACATAATATTAACTATTGGTCCTTTGGGGATTACGTTGGCTTAGGCGCCGGGGCCCATGGAAAAATCAGCGAGAGCGAGCAAATCCTACGCACGCAAAAAGCCTCACAACCACGCCTTTATCAAGGAGAGCCTGACAAAACTTCCTTACAAAAAGTAGCTAAGGAACAACTGCCGTTAGAATTTATGATGAATGCTCTACGTCTGATAGATGGCACCAGCATACAAACCTTTACCGACAAAACCGGTTTAAATTGGAAGGAGATAGAAACGCAATGGGACGGACTCCTCGCCCAAGGATTAGTCCGAGCCGACCGCTGCAGTACAACCGAGCTCGGGCTTCGCTATCTAGATACGGTATTGGAAAAGTTTGTTAACTAACGCGGCGGTAAGTGAAGTCACGAATACGATGGCCCAACTTCTCCCCACGCGTCTCAAACTTGGTTCTACCGCGAACCGAGCCGTCTGAATCAAGTTCTGTTGTAAGGCCGCTCTCACCCAGAATTGGATCTCTAATAGCGTCGAGCTCACACTTGAAATTGGGGTTCGTGGCAAAATATTCTGCCATCCACTGGCCATATTCGGCCCAATCCGTTGCCAACCTGACAATACCCATGGGTTTTAGCACGACGAGCATTTGCTCTAAAAACTCGGTTTGAATCAGCCGGCGCTTCAAATGCCGCTTCTTCGGCCATGGATCGGGGAAGAATATTCTTATTTCCGACACAGACTCAGGCGCCAGTTCAGCCAACACTTTTTGCGCAGGTTGATCTACCAGTGCAATGTTTTCAATACCAAGATTTTCAAGCCTAGAAAGCATAGAGCCGATACCCGGTTGATACAGCTCAATGCCTAGGAGTAATTTTTGCGGCTGCTCTTGACCCCAGTTGATGAGTTCATGACCCATACCAAAACCAATCTCAATACCCAGCTCTCGCGCATCTGCGTTTATCGCTGGTATTGCTAAACGATACCGCTGAGTTAAGCGCTCCAGCGCGCTGGCTTGCGCTTTAGTAAAGCGGCCGCGGCGACGGATATAGCTATGAGCGAACTCGTTGTGTAATGACACCTCGGAGTTTTGAGTACTGCTGGAGTCCTGCTCGGGCACTAAAATTTTCTCCCTGAAGCTTGGGTAGCTAATTAATTATTAATGGCGAGAGAAGAGTATATGAGGGTGGCCCAAGCAGCTATCAAAGTTACACCACCTAAGGGCGTTACCGGACCAAACCAAGAACCGGCGCCTAAAACCAATGCGTAAATACTGCCGCTGAATAGCGCAATGCCAGCAATAAAAAGCATGCCTGCGTAACGCAGCGAAACGGGTCCATCGAGTAACAACCATAAACCAACAAAGAGTAGAACTAAGGCGTGGTACATCTGATAAGAAACTGCGGTTTCCCAGCTAGACAAGCTGGCTTCAGAGAGGCGTGCTTTTAGAGCGTGCGCGCCAAAGGCACCGAGCACCACACCAAGGAGGCCCAGTGAGCCTCCTACAAGGATGAACAATTTAGGCATTTACTAGTCAGCAGTAATGGCAAGTTTAAGTTTCTTCATCGCGTTTTTTTCTAACTGTCGAATGCGCTCTGCAGAGACACCATATTCAGCTGCAAGTTCGTGCAGTGTGGACTTGTCATCACTCAACCAGCGCTGCTGCAAAATGTCTCGGCTACGCTCGTCGAGGCCTGCAAGGCCCGCACTAAGGCGACAACTCGCGTCTTGTTGCATATGTTCGTCGGCAACAAGGTCAGCAGGATCTGGGGCCGCGGAGGCCAAAAAGTGCATTGGCGCGGTAGCAGATTCTTCGTCTGTACCGTAGCCATCGAAAGCCATGTCACTGGCACTCAGTCTACCTTCCATACGGGTCACTTCTGCCGCAGAAACACCTAGGTCATCGGCGATGGCCTGAGTCTCAGCCAAACTTAACCATGCACTACTACGCTTTGCACCACGGAGATTAAAGAACAATTTCCGCTGCGATTTGGTGGTAGCAACTTTGACTATGCGCCAGTTGCGCAAAATGTATTCGTGAATTTCAGCCTTGATCCAATGCACCGCAAAGGAAATTAAGCGCACGCCTACATTCGGGTCGAACCTTTTTACAGCCTTCATCAACCCAACATTACCTTCTTGGATTAAGTCAGCTTGGGAGAGTCCATAACCTTTATAAGATCGAGCAAGGTGGACCACAAAACGCAGGTGGCACATAACTAGTTCACGGGCAGCGTCTAAATCTGCGTCCGCATAAAATCGTTCAGCAAGTAATTTTTCCGCTTCCGGTTTAAGGATAGGAAATTGGCTGATTGTACGTAAGTAGGCATCGAGGTCACGACCTGGAGCGATGCTTGGCATAGCCATAATATCTGTTGTCATGGTGATACTTCCGGTAACACGAAATTTGATGTTAGCACTCTAGCTAGAGGAGTGCTAATACTGATTTAGGCCCATAATCTCGACAAAAGTTGCTCAAAACAGACGCCGCAGCGACGCTCCTTGTAGTTATACTAAATAAATTGGGCGCGATGCAAACGCTGCCTTACTGCCACCCAAGCACCAATTACTCCCAGCAAAATACCAATACCCAACACGCTAAGTAAAAATTGCGCATCAAAGCCTTTCACTACCAGCGGCACTTGATAACTGCCCAGTAGAGCCTGCAACGGACCTTCAATTGCGTTCAGAATGAGCGCTAGGAACATTACGGCCATAACACCCCCACCGACGCCATAACACGCACCAAAATAGATAAACGGCCTGCGCATCTGTCCTCTTGTTGCCCCCACCAGAGCTAACACCAGCAATTCTTCCAGCCGGGATTCTATAGCCAGGCGAACAGATGCAGAGGTGACAAAAATGGCACCCAAACCAAACAGTAAGCCAAATATCCAACCAAGCCGATTCAACAAAGTCGTTATGTCGCGTAAACGCTCCAACCAAGTCTTTTCAATAACCACATCGTTGATCTGAGGCTTGGCTCGCAACTGCCGCTGTAAGGCCTCAAGTTCGATAAAGTCTGCACCCTCGCTGCTGGTAATTTGAATGGATGCAGGTAGTGGGTTTTCATCCAAGCTGGCCATGATGTCGCGCAACTCAAGAGAGTCAGCAGTCTGGGCGACAAAGTCTTGTAGGGCCTGGTCAGATGTCGTCAAAGCGGTTTTTTCCACCTGCGGCATTTTCTTCAGGTCTTTTAACGCGGTCTCTATTTCAGCAGGGCTAACGCCAGCCTCAAAATATACGGTCAATCCAGCGCGACCCTGCCAGCCCTCGCCAACCGCCTGAAGATTCATCTGCGCCAACCAAAGTATGCCGGGGAGAGCCAAAGCAATACCGACTAAAAACCAAACAAACAGACTGCTAGCCAAACGTTGGCTAACAAAGAGAGTCGTATCGTTAAACGTTCTACCATGATCCTTGAGCCAATTGATAAAACCGCCGGATGGCTTCGCCCAGGGATCTAGGTTTTGGGCATTCTTGTTATCCACGAAACACCTGACTTTTCACTAATTGAACTCAGTGACTTTGGTTTGCGTAACAATGGGATCTGCAAGGCTCCCTGCAACTAAATTCAGTGTAGGTTGACCCATGTCTTTAACCAGCTCTATATCGTGGGTAGCGATAATAACAGTGGTGCCAATCTCCCTAAATTGGCTAAATAGATCCATGATTGTCTTCGACAAATCCGGATCTAAGTTACCTGTTGGTTCATCTGCCAGTAAGATTTTGGGTCTATTTACAACTGCACGAGCAATGCCTACTCGCTGCTGCTCTCCGGTGGACAAATATCCAGGCAAAAGTTTCTCTTTATCGAGTAAATCTACCGCACTCAAAGCGCCTCTTACTCGAGGAGCAATCTCATTTGCCGGGAAGTGACCAATACGTAGGGGCAAGGCTACATTTTCAAAGACCGAGCGATCAGCAAGTAAGTGGTGGTCCTGGAATACCACACCTACATTGCGCCGGTACCAAGGCATGCGCTTTGCACTTAATTGGCTGATATTCACGCCGCCCACAAGTACACGGCCCCTCGTAGGCTCATCAACACCAATCAGCAAACGCAAAAACGTGCTTTTGCCAGCACCGGAATGCCCGGTTAAAAAAGTCATAGACCCTGAATCGAAATTCACTGAAACATCCACCAACGCTTTGTAGCCGCTGGAAAACTGTTTGGTGACGTTGTCTAAAACTATGCTGGCCATAATGCTTAAGACGCCTAGGCTGAATATTGGTCATTGGCGAGCAGTGCGTGAACAAATTCATCCGCATCGAAGGGGCGCAAATCCTCAATGCCTTCGCCAACACCAATGAAATATAGGGGCACTTCAGGGACACCACCGGCACCACTAGCAACAGCAAAAATGACCCCAGCTTTCGCAGTGCCATCGAGTTTCGTCACCACCAAGCCGGTAAGCTTCACCGCTTCATCAAATAATTTCACCTGGCTAAGCGCATTCTGACCAACCCCACCATCGAGCACCAAAATCACTTCATGGGGGGCATCTGGATCTAACCTTTTGACCACTCGCTGGACTTTTTCCAACTCATCCATCAACTGAGTCTTGGCCTGCAATCGACCCGCTGTGTCGACAAGTAAAACATCTACGTCTCGAGCCTGCGCTGCCTGCACCGCATCGAAAATTACTGAAGCACTGTCCGAGCCTTGTGGCTGGGCGATCACGGGAATGTCGTTACGCTCGCCCCAGGCTTGAAGCTGTTCTACCGCTGCGGCACGAAAGGTGTCTCCAGCAGCAAGGAGCACACTCTTGCCTTCGTCCTTGAAACGTTTGGCCAGCTTACCGATGGTAGTGGTTTTACCCACGCCATTAACGCCAACAAAGAAAATGATGCGCGGCATACCCGATTTTTTCTCAGGCAATTGAAAAGTTTTGCAAATGGGTAGCAGACGTTCCACCAATAGCCTGTGCAGGGCTTCATGCAAAGCTCGCGTATTTGCCAACTCACGGCGCTGCGCGCGCTGAGTCAGATTTTCTATAATGTCTCGAGTGGTATCCACGCCAACATCAGTAGTGATCAACGCAGTTTCTAAATCATCTAGCACTGTGTCATTGATTTCTTTTTCACCGAGCAACAAATTGCCCACACCATCAGCGAGCTGGGCGCGAGTTTTTGCTAAGCCTGACCTTAGTCTAGAAAAAAGTCCGGGGGAGCTACTGTCTGACATATCGATAACATCTATGGTGAATTTCTTTGCGAAAACAGCTGTGGCACGAAAAGCTCAGCAGCGTTGCCTTACTATAACGCAAAACGCATATGCTTTAGCCTCATTCCAATATTCAAAATCGGTTTCTGGCAAGGCCAAGGTTAAATCGCATCGTCGCTGAACATCCTATAATATTTGGCTCCAAATCTATGCCCTACTCGTTGTATTTCATATGAAAAAGCCAAGTACTAAAACTCAAAGCGTACGCATTATTGGCGGCAGATGGCGGGGTAGAAAAATTCTATTCCCGGAAATTAACGACTTACGACCCACTCTAGGTAGAACTAGAGAGACCCTGTTTAACTGGTTGAGGCCAGAAATTAGCGGTACCCGGTGCCTTGATTTATTCGCCGGATCGGGCGCCCTTGGTATAGAAGCCCTCTCTCAGGGTGCTGGTGAAGTGGTACTCGTAGAAAACGAACCCTCAATTTTTCGCGCTTTGGAAAAAAGCGTCACGGATCTTGGCGAACCCACATGCCAAACCATCAGGGCTAATGGTGTTACTTATCTAACCGCCGTAACCGAACCCTTTGATATCATATTTTTGGACCCGCCCTACGCCCAACCAGAAGTATTAGGCGCTTGTTTAAAACTCATAGCCGAGCGCAAGCTCGCAAAAAACTATATTTATGTGGAGTCTAATCAGAGCGAGCTAATAGAAGAAATATGCAGCATCAACGGTTTCAAAATAGACAGAAGAACATCCAGCGCCAGCACCTTCAGTGCCTTAGTAGCGAACAGATGACGGAAAAATTGAGCACATTTCATTGGCCTCAATCAACTTGCAGTCGCAAAAACCCACGGCTACTATCGCCAACTCTCCAACGGATTTAGACGCCAGAAGGCGCAGAGAAAAAAAATATGTCAAAGAGAACTGTGGTTTACCCAGGATCATTTAACCCAATCACAAATGGGCACACAGATCTGGTAGAAAGAGCATTACACCTATTTGACCATGTCGTCTTGGCTATTGGCACGTCTATCAACAAAGACCCAAAAGTGGATCTGGCGGACAGAATTGCGCTTTGTGAGAAGGTACTTGCTAAATATGGCGACAGAGTTTCCGTTGAGGGCTTCAACTCTCTTTTGGTTGACTACGTACGCTCCAAAGACACTCGGTTCGTGTTACGTGGGTTGCGCACAGTCACCGATTTCGACTACGAATTCCAAATGGCAGAAATGAACCGGTCTCTGGACCCTCAGATTGAGTACGTATTTTTGCCTACGTCAAAAGATTGCTCGTTTATTTCGTCCACTCTCGTCAGAGAAATTTCGGCGTTGGGTGGCGACATATCGCAATTTGTGCACCCAGAAGTTATCTCAGAGTTAGCCAGCAAAAAGTAAAACAAACAGAGGCAAAAGCCCTTGAAGGAGTATTGCTCTGTCGATCTAAAACGATGGGGCGCTAGATTCTCAATACCGCCAACCCAGCAACTCTACGGAGCGCCGCTACAGGGCTGTTAACGCCAGCCGCTGAAAGTCTGGCAGCTTGGGCAATACACAGTGCTTCTCTGCCCTAGCACCTGGCCCTTAAGCGTGCTGGCACATTCTCTACACGGCTGACCTTCTCGACCATAAACATTGAGGCTTTGGCTAAAGTAACCGGGCTGCCCGTCTGAACCAACAAAGTCCCGTAAAGTCGTACCGCCCACCTTAATGGCTCTCGCCAAAATTTGACGAATAGCTTGGGCTAAATTTTCGTATGCCAATCGGCTCACTCGCTGGGCTGCTGTTGCCGGCCTGATCTTGGCCATAAAGAGCGACTCAGCGGCGTAAATATTGCCAACACCGACAACCACCTTGCCGTCCATAATGTGGTTCTTTACAGCTACCTTACGGCGTCTTGAACTATTAAACAGGTAATCGCCAGAAAACTCATTTTCTAGAGGCTCGACACCTAGGTCTTTAAGTAACCAGTGCTCAAGAGCATCACCTGGCTGAAAGTGAAAACTGCCAAAACGGCGTGGATCGTTAAAACGCAGCCAATGATCACCTGTCAATTTGATATCAATATGATCATGCAATTTGGGCGGGGTCTGTGGGCTAACAACTCTGAGGCTGCCTGACATACCAAGGTGTATGAGCAACGTGCCCACATGGGTAGATATGAGGATGTATTTGCCACGACGGGTAACGTTTGTAACCTTGCTGCCAGCAAGGCTGTGCGGCAGGTCTACCGGCCACCTCAGACGAGGCTGCCGGACTTCGATTGCTAAGATCGATTGATCAAGGAGGAAGGGCTCTATGCCCCGCCGAGTCGTTTCGACTTCGGGGAGTTCAGGCATTCCTTACTTGATCTTAGCTTCCTTGTAGAGCACATGCTTACGCACAACAGGATCGAATTTTTTAATTTCCATCTTGTCTGGTGTGTTCTTCTTGTTCTTGTCAGTCGTATAGTAATGTCCGGTACCGGCACTTGAGACTAGTTTGATTTTGTCACGCATAGTTATATTCCGTTTTATTATCGGCTTAGTCGGTTAACAACCTGCCTAAGCCCGCCAACTATACTCTTTAACCTTCAATTGCCGCTAGGCAATAGGGCAAAAAAGAGTTTGTTATACCTTATGACCTGCGGCGCGCACGTCCTTAAGAACGATATCAATACCATTCTTGTCGATAATACGCATACCCTTTGAGGATACTCGCAGTCTGACGTAGCGCTTTTCTGATTCCACCCAAAAACGATGGTAATGCAGATTAGGCAAAAAGCGCCTTCTCGTCTTGTTCATTGCATGACTGACGTTGTTGCCAGCCATTGGTCTTTTGCCTGTGACCTGACATACCTTAGACATAGTCGGGATCCCTAGAAAATTTGAGGCGCGTTTATACCAAAGTAGGGGAATTAGAGCAACAAAAAAGGCTATATCAGCCCTCTAGCGGCCAAAGAAACCGTATTTCTCGCGCAAACAACGAAATGATCGAGTACGCGGATATCTACTTGTTTAAGTAAGTTAGACAACTCTTTGGTCAAAAAAATGTCTGACTGACTCGGTTCAGAAACCCCAGAAGGGTGATTGTGCGCCAATATTATGGCCGCTGCATTAAGTTCAATGCCCCGGCGCAATACTTCCCTGGGGTGCACGTGGGCACGGTCGATAGAACCGTTAAACATGATCTCAAAAGACAGTAGTTCATGTTTGGAATTAAGATATAAGCAGGCAAACACCTCCCTCGGCGAATGACCAATACGTTTACGCAAATATCGACTCACCGACTGTTGGTCATTGAAGCGTTCACCCTTAGCAAAATCTGCTTCAACATCTCGCGCCATAAGTTCATGTATCGCTTTGATCTGGGCCGCCTTAGCCTGTCCTATTCCGCGAAACTTAGTCAGCGCGCTGACCGGCGCCCCGAGCAGAGTGCCAATGCCGCCAAATTCTTCCAACAACCGGCGAGACATACGCACTGCATCTTCGCCCTGACTACCAGAAACCAAACACACAGCCAAAAGTTCAGCCGTTGATAGGTTTTCCGGCCCGTGGCGTAACAGCCTTTCTCGAGGCCTTTCATCTTCTTGCCATCTAGTGATTACGTCTTTGCAGGGTTCAATGTTAACCTTCGTTTTTTCAGAAGCCGTTGCGGGCGTTTTATCCGGCGTTTTATCCGGCGTGTTGTCCGACTTTTTGACGTATTTCTTGTCGGATTTTTTATCGAGCTGGATGCCAGAGGCACAGCGATCGTTTTCATTTTCTAAAGGGTTCAAGGTTTGCTATGTCCAAACTTGCAGGGCAACATATTTTGCTTGGTATTTCGTCAGGCATCGCAGCGTACAAAACCCCAGCGCTTGTAAGAGGTTTGCTCGCCCAAGGGGCAGAAGTTAAAGTTGTGATGTCAGAAAATGCCCACCACTTTGTTACGCCAACGGCCTTACAGGCTGTATCTGGTAGTCCAGTACGCAATACTCTGTGGGACGAAAACGCAGAAGCTGCCATGGGCCACATTGAATTGGCTAGATGGGCAGATCAGATTGTTATAGCACCGGCAACAGCAAACTGCATTGCAAGGCTTGCACAAGGCCAAGCCGATGACTTGCTCACAACCCTGTGTTTGGCAACACAAGCCCCCATCAGTATTGCGCCTTCTATGAACCAACAGATGTATAAGCATCCAGCCACTCAAACTAATCTACAAACTCTGGCCGACTACAATTATCGGCTTATTGGACCTGACCATGGGGATCAAGCCTGCGGCGACGATGGCCCCGGCAGAATGACCGAGCCAGAAGAGATCATTGAAACAATCATCGCTCAGCAATATTCGCCTGTGACAGAAAGTGCGAAAAGCGCCCAGTGGGCCGGCTTGCACGTAATGATTACAACCGGGCCAACTCAAGAAGCTATAGACCCGGTGCGCTATATTTCCAATCATAGTTCAGGATTACAGGGGTTAAGTATTGCCAATGCGGCCCTCGCTCGAGGCGCCAAAGTCAGCGTTATTGCAGGACCACGAGTACCTGAATCTAATCCATCTATTATCAGACTAGACGTGACCACCGCCTTGGAAATGCACGATGCGGTTCATCAAGGCTTAGGCGATGTTGATGTATTCATTGGCGTTGCCGCTGTGGCCGATTATCGCGTGGAAGCAATTCAGGACAAAAAAATCAAACGCACGGAAACTCAAGACCCCAGCATGAGCCTGCAGCTTGTAGAAAATCCAGACATCATCGCCAGCGTCGTTGCCAGCAAGTCTGCTGGACTAGTTGTTGGCTTCGCCGCCGAAACACACGACACCTTGGAATATGCTCGGGCTAAACGCCAACGTAAAGGCTTAGACGCTATCATTGTAAATGACGTTTCAGACCACAACATTGGCTTTAACAGCCAAGACAACGAAGTGACTTTCATCCACAAAGATGGTGAAACTAGGTACCCCCGCCAAAGCAAGGGGCAAATAGCAGAGCATTTGTTAGATGAAATAATCTCGGTCTTTTCAAACCAATTAGTCAAAAAATAGACAATAAGAAAATCCATGAGCGATAACGTTTTTTCACCTAAAAGCCTTGAACAAACGGAAGTGGACGGCGGCATTTTTCGCGCCTATGACATCAGGGGCATTGTTACATCGAACCTAACGCCAGATATGGTTTATTGGATTGGTAGATCTTTTGCCACCCAAGCTGTGGCATCTGGCAATCTCAAAGCGGTTACTGGCAGAGACGGGCGCTTGTCGAGCCCAGCCCTAGAACAAGCGCTTACAGCCGGACTGGTAGAAGGCGGCATGGAGGTCATCAGCATTGGCCAAGTACCCACACCGGTACTTTACTATGCGACTCACGAGTTGGGCACCGGAACTGGCATCATGATCACTGGCAGTCACAACCCACCAGAATACAACGGGCTTAAAATGATGATCGGCGGGGTTACGCTTGCGGAAGCAATGATCCAAGACCTTTATCAAAACTTGCTCACCAAGACTTTCGTTGAAGGCCAAGGCAGCGCTTCCTCTGAGGTAATGGATGACCGTTACATTGATCAGGCATTAGCGGCCGGTAAGCTATCTAGGCCACTTAAAGTCGTGGTGGATTGCGGTAACGGGGTTGCTGGAGAAATGGCGCCAGCGCTACTGGCCGAACTGGGCTGTGAAGTCGTACCGCTATTTTGCGAAATTGATGGTAACTTCCCAAATCATCACCCCGACCCAGCTGAGCCAGAAAACTTAGTAGACCTCATAGCGATGGTGAAAGCTGAACAAGCTGACGTTGGCCTAGCTTTTGATGGCGATGGCGATCGGCTAGGCGTTGTTACGCCGCAGGGAGAAATCATTTGGCCAGACAAAATGATGATGCTTTTTGCTGAAGACATCTGTGCACGGGTGCCGGATTCTACGGTCATATTTGACGTCAAATGTAGCCGCAACTTAGAACAAGTTATTTTGCAGTCTGGCGGTAATCCGCTGATGTGGAAAACTGGCCACTCGCATATGAAGGCAAAAATCAAAGAAACCAACGCAGCTATTGCTGGAGAATTCAGTGGCCACATATGCTTCCTTGAGCGTTGGTACGGTTTTGACGATGCGCTCTATACGGCCGTGCGATTGCTTGAACTACTCAGCGCTACCGAGCAAGATGTGGACGAGGTGTTTGCAAAATATCCAACTACATTTACCACCCCAGAATTGAAAATCTTAACCTCAGAAACTCACAAATTTTGGGTTATGGACCAACTCAAAGCCAATGCTGACTTTGGCAATGGCCGATTGACCTTAATAGACGGTATTCGCGTGGATTTCAAGGATGGTTGGGGGTTAGTTCGTCCGTCAAACACCAGTCCAGTATTGTCATTGAGATTTGAAGCCGACACCCAAGCTGCGTTAGATCGTATTCAGGATGAATTTCAGGCTCAATTGGCTAACATAGACGACTCGCTTAAATTTCGCTAAGAACGCAAAAATAACTATGAATTCATCCAACACGCTAACGGTTCAAGTCTTAACTGAAGCCTTGCCCTACATCCAACGTTTTCACGGCCAGACTGTTGTTATCAAATATGGCGGTAACGCCATGACCGATGAAAGTCTGAAAAACAGTTTTGCTCGAGATGTGGTACTCATGAAACTGGTTGGCATTAACCCTGTAATAGTCCATGGCGGTGGTCCACAAATTGGCAGCCTGCTGGAAAAATTAGGCATTGAGTCGAAATTTGTGAACGGCATGCGCGTCACCGACTCGCAAACCATGGATGTGGTGCAAATGGTTTTGGGCGGGCTGGTGAATCAAGAAATTGTCTCTTTACTCAATACCCATGGTGGTAGAGCTGTAGGTGTCACAGGCAAAGACGGCAACCTCATACAGGCGAAGAAATTACCCATGCCCGCATCAGCGGACCCAGCAAGCTCTGCCTCAGAAATCATCGACATTGGCCACGTGGGCGCTATCACCAACATAGATGTGGACGTGCTCAATACACTCAAAGACTCACAGTTCATTCCCGTAATTGCCCCCATTGGCGTTGGCGAAAAAGGCGAGTCCTACAACATTAATGCAGACATTGTAGCCGGGGCCATTGCCGAGTATTTGGGTGCGGAAAAGCTGCTTTTACTGACTAATACCCCGGGCATTTTAGATGCTAACAAAGAAACTATTTCTACCATTGCTAAAGCTGAAGTAGAGCAATTGATTGCGCAAGGCATTATCAACGAAGGCATGTTGCCCAAAGTAGATTGCGCATTAAAAGCCGTCTCAGCTGGCGTCAGTAGTGTACAAATAGTCGATGGGCGAGTTCCACACGCACTCCTGTTAGAAGTTTTTACAGACTCTGGAATAGGCACACAGATTATTGACCATGTCGAAAACTAATCGTAAGCAGGAAATCCTGCAGGCTTTAGCCCAAATGCTTGAGGCAACACCTGGTGGCAAAATCACCACCGCCAGTCTTGCCAAAGAGGTAGGTGTTTCGGAAGCCGCGCTATATCGTCACTTCCCAAGCAAAGCAAAAATGATCGAGGGTTTGATTGAGTTTGCAGAAGAAACTTTGTTCAGCCGAATTGGCACAATACTCAGCGATCATGAAGACGCAGAGACCAGATGCCACAACATCATTTTTCTACTGCTCACATTTGTCGAACGTAATCCAGGCTTTGCTCGTCTATTTGTGGGCGACGCTCTACAAGGCGAAACAGAACGACTACGCACACGCATATGCCAGTTGTTAGACCGCGTAGAAACCCAAATACGTCAGTGTCTGCGTGACGAAAGAGCGTTGCAGCAGTTTGGTGATGTGGGTATCAGCGCTAAAGCCAATCTGCTATTGGCCAGCGCAGAGGGACAAATAATGCAGTTTGTTAGATCCGACTTTAGGCAACTGCCTACTGCACACTGGAAGGACCAATGGACATTACTGTCTATCAGTGTATTTACGCGCCAGCCCAACGCTAGCTGACTCAGGCTAGAAACTTTATGGCGCTGATGATTGCGCCATTTAGGCCACTAGGCTGGTCGCTAGGCAAGCTTGCAATAAGCTTGCTGATACTCGCGCATGCTTTGCAAAACCGACTGCATATCATCTTGACCTTGCAGAAAGTTAATCACATCAGCCACGCCAGCAATGGTGATCATTGGCGCCGCTAACTCAGCAGACAATGTATCCACCGCGGTTTCACCAGACGGGCCAAATTCAGCTCTGTCCAGCGCAATCACCACGCCAGCAATTTCCGCTTCCTCGACTTTAATCAAATCTACAGCGGTGCGAATAGCCTTGCCCGAAGTTAAAACGTCATCCACCAACAATATTCGCCCCTTCACGGGAGCGCCGACTAAATTACCCCCTTCACCGTGGTCTTTGGGTTCTTTGCGGTTATAAGCCACGCCAACATTGATGCCACGCTCGGCCAAAGCTAAACCAGTAGCCACGGCAATTGGGATGCCCTTGTATGCAGGCCCAAACAGAACATCGAATTCTACTTTGGACGCCACAATCGCATCGGCGTAGGCCCGACCCAAAGTTAGCAACCCTGGACCGTCGTCTACTGAGCCTAAATTGAAAAAATACGGACTCTTTCGGCCAGAGTTCAAGGTGAAGTCGCCAAATTTTAAGACGCCCTGGCCAACTAAAAATTCGATAAAAGATGCAGTAGAAGTCATTGCTGTCATTTTTTTCTCCAAACTAGAAAGAAAATAGTAAGAAAATTGTAAGAACGTAGAAAGGCCCTTAGGCGCTAAAGCTTAGACCTTGAGTCGAAGCTTATCCAAATGCGACCCCAACAAATGCTTGTTGAGGTCGCAGGAATTTACTGTGCCAATGCAGCTTGCTGCAGAGCAAGTAGCTCGGCGGTGCCTTTTTCCGCAAGCTCAATCAACGCATTCAGCTCGGTCCTATTGAACGGTGCTTCTTCGCCAGTACCCTGCAACTCGATAAAACCCTTATCACCCATGGCAACAACATTCATATCGGTTTCGGCATTGGAGTCTTCCGCGTAGTCCAAGTCCAGAACAGGCGTACCTTTGTAAATGCCTACACTTACCGAGGAGGCCATACCAATCAGGGCGCTAGGCGCATTTACTGAGGCAATAGCATCCGCCAGCGCTATTGCACCACCAGTGATTGAAGCCGTTCTGGTGCCGCCGTCGGCTTGAATGACATCGCAGTCAAGACGAATAGTCCGCTCGCCCAAGGCCTTCATATCTACCATCGCGCGCAGTGAACGACCAATAAGGCGCTGAATTTCTACAGTACGACCACTCTGCTTACCTCGGGCGGCTTCACGATCATTACGGCTGTTAGTGGCGCCCGGCAACATACCGTACTCGGCGGTAACCCAACCCACGCCTTTGCCGCGTAAAAATCCAGGCACTGAATTCTCTACCGAGGCAGTACAGATAACTTTTGTATTACCAAACTCCACCAACACAGATCCCGCAGAATGCATGGTGAAATTTCGCGTGAATTTAATGTCTCTGAGCTGATCGGTTGATCTACCACTTGGCCGCATAGTATCTCCTAAGGGTTTAAAAATAGGGCGTTATAAAAATTGCTTCGCGGCAAAATTGCCGTCAAAGCTGAGAGGGTGAATTATTCACTCAATGAGATATAGAAAACAGCGATTTCACTCAATGTGCGCGTTTAAACGCTCTACTCGAAGTAATCTAACGCTAAAGTGCGCTAGCTCAAGTACTAAAGCCTCGCGCGCCTTAATAGAAGTAGTATTATCCTGACCTCCAACGCTTAGCGCGCTTAACTAATTAGAATTACGCAAATAATATGAATCAAATGTATAGCATGACCGCCTTTGCCCGCAGTGAGCGCGACATTGAAGAACATCACCTAGTCTGGGAGTTGAAATCGGTAAACCATCGCTATCTAGAAACCGCCTTTCGCATGCCTGACAGCCTCAGATCTCTGGAGCAAAAAATCAGAGACCGTGCGCGCAAGCAACTCAAAAGAGGCAAGGTCGATTGTTCACTACGGGTTGAGTCAACAGTTGGCAGCAAGGGCCTAAAGCTAAATGAAGAAAAAGTGCAGGAGCTGCTACAAGCTTTTAATGACCTCAAGGCTTTAGTGCCAGACACTAAGGATTTGAACGCTATAGATATCCTTCATTGGCCCGGTGTAATGCAGTCTTCATCAATCCAAGATGTTGATCTAGACAAAGATGTATTGGAACTTTTTGATGAGGCATTAGCCGCGTTCGTTGAAGCACGTTCAAGGGAAGGCGAAAGACTAAAAGTTATCCTAGCCCAGCAGCTCGATTTAATTACCGGGCATGTGGATGCAATTCGCCCACTGTCTGACGATTTTGCCCAACAACAACGCCAGCGTCTGTTAGCACGGGTCGCAGAACTTGGCGTTTCTGTAGATAATGATCGGCTGGAACAAGAGGTTGTGCTGCTGGCTCAACGGGCAGATGTTAGAGAAGAACTGGACCGACTGGTAATCCATGTAGAGGAAGCCAAAGAACTTATTGGCGGTGCTGGGCCACACGGCAGACGACTAGATTTTTTGACTCAAGAACTGAATCGAGAAGCCAACACCCTTGGCGCAAAATCAGTTAAGACTGAAAGCTCACAAACTTCGGTAGATCTTAAGGTCATCATCGAACAAATTCGGGAACAGGTGCAAAACATAGAATGATTCAAGGACAACTTATATTGGTCTCAGCGCCCTCAGGCGCAGGCAAAACAAGCTTAGTGTCTGCGGCACTGGAAAGTGATAAGCAATTGGTAGTGGCAGTTAGTCACACTACTCGAGAGCCCCGCGTTGGCGAGCAAGATGGGGTCAATTACCATTTTGTGGACCATACTAAATTCGGCCAAATGATCGCGGATAATGAATTTCTTGAACACGCTGAAGTATTTGATAATCACTACGGTACGTCGAGTAGCGAAGTTTCCGGAAAGCGAGAAAATGGCCAAGATGTAATTCTTGAAATTGACTGGCAGGGCGCCGCGCAAATTCGAGCATTGATACCCGATGCCGTGAGTATTTTTATTCTGCCGCCTTCAATCGAGGCACTGAAAAACAGGTTGGTGTCTAGGGGGCAAAATACTGATGAAAGTATCCAACGCAGACTCAGTGAGGCATCGCTGGAGATGGCTAGCGCAGTGGATTTCGACTATCTAATTGTTAACGACGACTTCGACACTGCCCTTGCCCAATTACTTTCTTTGATGCGAACCGGCAGACAAGCAACTGCAATCCAAACTCAACGCCCGGAAATTAAGTCACTACTAGGGCTATAACCTAGCGAAAGCGCAGCAAAGCCTTGTGTAGCAAGGCTTTGGTCTGTATCCTGCGGAATTCAACGCCCATTTTATATTCGAGATAAACCATGGCTAGAGTAACTGTAGAAGATTGTTTGGATAACGTAGATAACCGGTTTGAGCTAGTCATGCTGGCTAGCCGTCGTGCACGCGCTTTGCGCAACTACAATACGGAAGCCCTGGTACCTGAAGAAAACGATAAGCCTACCGTTATCGCTCTTCGAGAAATTGCTGAAGGCCTCATCAGTCATGAGATGCTAGACAGCCAAGAAATCTCTCCAGACGATGAAGAAATTAATATTGATTTCAGTGTGGCAAACTTGAACAGTGGCAAAGTGGGAGAAGATGAGTCGGCAGCGGGCTGAGCCCAGCTCCCAATCATTCTTTGTAGCGCAGCTTGCTGCGCACGCTAAGCAAACTGCGGTCGCAGCCCCTGCGACCATAGAAACCCTCACGGATAGCCTCACCTATCTGAACGAACAAGAAATCGCCAAAGTCCGAGCAGCCCATAGCTATGCAACCTTGGCTCACGAAGGCCAAAGCAGACGCACCGGTCATGCCTATATTACCCACCCCACAGCCGTGGCACAGATCCTTGCGGAAATGCGCATGGATCATCAGACCCTTATGGCAGCGTTACTACATGACGTTATCGAAGATTCCAGTGCAAGCAAACAATCTCTTGGCGAGATGTTTGGCGAGTCTGTTGCCGAGATTGTCGATGGCGTATCGAAGCTAAGCAAAATTTTTGCTAACCGCGATGAGGCTCAAGCTGAAAACTTTCAAAAGATGGCTCTGGCCATGGCCAAAGACATTCGCGTAATTTTAGTAAAAATGGCTGATAGGTTGCACAACATGCGCACCATCGGCGTTATGTCTTCTAGCCAACGCAAACGTATTGCTAAAGAAACCCTAGACTTTTATGCCCCTATCGCAAATCGTTTGGGCATCCACACTATGAAGAGCGAACTCGAGGACCTCGGCTTTAAAGCGCTTTATCCACTGCGCTCAGATCGCATAGAGCGTGCGGTGATTTCTGCACGAGGTAATCGCCGCAAACTTATGGAAGAAATCAGCAGCACAATGACCGCCGCGTTAAATCGGGAAGGCATCAGTGCCGAGGTTGTTGGGCGCGAGAAAAACGCTTTCTCCATATACAAAAAAATGAAGTCAAAGCAGAAATCCTTTCTCGAAATAATGGACGTATTTGGCTTTCGGGTAGTGGTCGATCAACCCGACGCCTGCTATCGCGCCTTGGGCATTGTGCACAATTTGTACAAACCAGTTGCCAGCCGCTTCAAAGATTATATTGCCATACCAAAGGTCAACGGCTACCAATCTCTACACACCAGTTTGTTTGGCATGCATGGCGTGCCCATTGAAGTGCAAATTCGCACTAAGCAAATGGAGGCGGTTGCAGAAAATGGTATTGCCGGCCACTGGTTGTATAAAAGTGACGGCGATTTTGATTCTAATCAGCAAAGAGCGCGGCAGTGGATTAAGGACCTTATGGAACTGCAGCGTCGGGCGGGTAATCCACTAGAGTTTATTGAAAGTCTCAAAATAGACCTATTCCCGGATGAAATTTACGTCTTTACACCTAACGGCAAAATATTGGAATTGCCCAACGGCTCTAGTCCGGTAGATTTCGCTTACAGCGTGCACACTGATGTGGGTAACCGTTGCATCGCCTGTCGTATTGACCAAAAGCTTGCACCGCTCTCCCAGCAGTTGCAAAGCGGGCAAAGGGTGGAAATCATCACTACCGAAGATGGTCGCCCCAACCCTGATTGGCTGACATTCACCGTCACATCACGAGCGCGTTCAGCAATACGCCATGAACTAAAACACCAGCAACAGGGCGAATCTGTTGCGTTGGGCAGAAAGCTTCTGAATCGCGCCTTGGGCAACGCCAACAAAAGCATCAATGATCTAGACTTTCGACGCCTACGCAAAGTCTTCACCGAACTCGGCGTGCGCAAACTTGATGAGCTATTAGCGGCCATCGGCAACGGCGAACTCATGGCTTACGTTGCTGCACAAAAATTGCTCGCGGTTGACAACCCTGACTACGCGGCCGTTGAAGTACAGGGTGGTGGGCCGATAGCCATTCGTGGCGGCGAGGGACTCGTGATTAACTATGGCAAATGCTGTGGTCCATTACCCGGAGACCATATTGTTGGTCACATGACTGCGGGCAAAGGCTTTGTTGTACATATTGAAACCTGCACCAACTTGAATGAACTGCGCCGACGCTCGGCCCACGAGATCATACCCGCCAGATGGACGTCTACTACCGAGGGCGAATTCCTCACTACCCTAAGAGTGGATGTTAATCGACGCAAAGGTATTGTGGCCGAAATTGCCGCAGAAGTTGCTGCAGCAGATGCCGGAGTGGATAACATAAGCGTTAAAGAACGCAGTGCTGAAATCAGTACGCTGATAATAGGTACTACCGTGCGCAACCGCTCCCACCTCGCAAGGCTGATGCGAAAGCTGAGAAACATAACCTCCGTGATTACGCTATCGCGCGCCAACAACTAACAATTTTGTATTTTGAGAGAAAAATGACTCGAACAATTATTCAAACAGAATCAGCGCCCGCGGCTATTGGCACTTATTCGCAAGCCGTACAAACGAGCCAGGGAAACATGACCTTTATATCCGGTCAAATTCCCCTGGTGCCAGAAACAATGACCTTGGTCAGCGACGCTTTCATTGAGCAGACTCACCAAGTATTTAAAAATTTGGCCGCAGTTGCTCAGGCAGCCGGAGGCAGCCTGAGCGATTGCGTAAAGCTGACTATTTACCTCACTGACCTAAATGAATTTGCCAACCTTAATACAGTAATGGCCGAATACTTTAGTGAACCTTACCCAGCACGAGCGGCGGTAGAAGTTAGCGCGCTGCCTAAAGGCGCTCAGGTTGAAGTTGACGCCATTATGGTTAGCTCCTAGTTTATTGGCTGTTTATTGAGCATTTGCTGACCATCCTACTGACAGCTAAATCACCATGGCTATAGATCCTCAAGCAGAGATTACCGAGCTTAAAGGTGTTGGCCCCGCATTGGCGCAGACCTTAGAAAAACTGGGCATATATCGCCTTATTGACCTTCTAGTGCACTTACCAATGCGCTACCAAGACAGATCTAAAGTCCTGACCATAGGCCAACTACGATCAGGCGATGAGGGCTACATTTGCGGCCAAATACTGGGCAGCAAAATTCTCTTCGGCAGGCAGCGCAGCCTTGAAGTATTAGTGGGCAATAATTCTGAGGGACTAGGCGGCGATATCCGCCTACGCTTCTTCCGCTTTTCAAAATTCCAAAAAAGCGCCATTGATAACGCCAAATATATTCGAGCATTCGGTAGCGTTGGTTTTGTTGGCCGCAATCTGGCAATGGCTCATCCAGAGTACAAGACCTTTGACGCAGAACCCGGACCGCCGAAAGCCGAACTCACTCCGGTCTATCCAACCACCCAAGGTCTTGGCCAACAGCGTCTGCGCAACCTAGCGGAAAAAATTTGTGCGCTGCCTTGGCCACAGCAGCAAGGCACGCCATTCGAAAAACTCATCGCATTACACCAACCCACCAGTCTGGCTAAAGTTGAAGAACTACAACAAGAACTCGCAATGGATGAACTATGTGCTTATTACATTGTGATGAAGGGGCGAGCACTTAAACGCCGTCAGCAACAGGCAATGGCATTGCCCCGTGCTGATGGGCTGGGTAGAAAGTTACTCGACAACCTCGGCTTTAATCTAACCTCAGCTCAAGTGCGGGTGGTGGGTGAAACACTCACAGACTTAGAAAGCACCACACCGATGCTTCGCTTAGTGCAGGGTGATGTGGGATCAGGTAAAACCGTAGTGGCCGCTTTTGCGGCAATACGTGCAGTGGAACACGCAAGCCAAGCCGCAATCATGGCGCCGACGGAGCTTTTGGCCGAGCAGCATTTTCATAATTTCAGCAATTGGCTGACGCCGTTGGGCATTAAAGTCACGCTCCTGACCGGCCAAATGCCGGCCAAAGTTAAAAGAGAGACCCTTGCTGAGATTGCCGATGGCACGGCCCAGGTCATTGTGGGCACTCATGCGCTGTTTCAAGATAGCGTCAATTTTGCTCGTCTGGCTCTAGTAATCATCGACGAACAACATCGGTTCGGGGTTCACCAACGCATGATTTTGCAGAACAAGGGTAACTTCCCGCACCAACTGGTGATGACCGCTACGCCTATTCCAAGAACGCTGACCATGACGCTCTACGCTGACATGGACGTGTCAGTGATTGATGAACTACCCAAAGGCCGCCAACCCATCACTACTCACACGGTGAAGGAAGACAACCGAGAGAAGGTGATTCAACAGGTAACTCAAGCCCTCGCTCAAGGCCAGCAGGCCTATTGGGTTTGTACATTAATTGAAGACTCTGACGAAATTGATGCGATGTCGGCCAATGCGTCGTTTGAGTATTTAACCAAAAATTTACCCAATTTCCGTGTCGGGCTACTTCACGGGCGTATGCGCGGTGATGAGAAAGTCACCATTATGGATGCGTTTAAGTCTGGCGAATACGACATTCTCGTTGCCACCACAGTGGTGGAAGTGGGCGTAGATGTGCCTAATGCCACGCATATGGTGATTGAAAATTCTGAGCGCCTGGGCCTTGCACAACTGCATCAACTGCGCGGGCGAGTGGGCCGAGGCCAAGTTGCCAGCCGCTGTTTTTTGCTTTTCAAACCTGGTCTAAGCCAAGCCGGGCAGCACCGACTGAACGCGCTGAGGCAAAGCCAAGATGGATTCTATCTGGCTGAGCAAGATTTAAAACTTAGGGGGCCCGGAGATATTTTGGGCACTCGCCAAGCAGGCGAGCAGAGCTTTAAGATTGCAGACTTAGCCATTCACGCGTTTCTTATGCCAAGGGTGATCAAACGCAGTGAAAGTTTAATGAACGCAGCACTAGGAAGTGACGAGCACGCGACTCTGAAAGGTCTACTGATGACCTGGGCACCCGCCGATCACGGGCACCTAACGGTCTAACTAGGCCGGCCGCCCACTAATAAAGGTAGGGCTAAACACACACCCTTAATCTAAGCTGTTTTTTTGCTCATCTCATCCATGGCCAAACCCGCGTCAGGATCATGGTAAACATCTAGGTCTAATTGCCCTTCAGACTTAGCCACCACTGTGGCAACGGTTGCATCACCAGTGACATTTACCGCCGTGCGCAACATATCGAGCAAACGGTCTACACCAATAATTAAGCCTATGCCTTCAACAGGTAAACCCACCTGATCTAACACCAAGGTTAGGGTGATAAGCCCCACACCCGGCACAGCGGCGGTACCAATGGACGCCAAAGTCGCGGTCAGAATAACCGTTAAATACGCGGCGAGACCTAAGTCATAACCAAAATACTGAGCGATAAACACGGTTGCCACACCCTGCATGATTGCCGTGCCATCCATGTTAATGGTGGCGCCTAGGGGTACGGCAAAAGACGCGACATTGTTATTAACCCCAAGCTTGTTCTGCACGGTGCGTAAGGTCACCGGCAGTGTTGCGCCACTGGACGCTGTAGACAACGCAACCAACAGCGGTTCTTTCATCTTTGGCAGGAATACTCGAGGGCTGAGACCGGCAATTGTCTTTAATAAACTTGGATAAACGATACAGGCGTGGAATAGCAGAGCGAGCACAACGGTAATAAAGTAGACAAACACTTTACCAATTTCCGCGAGCCCCACGGTGGCACCTAGTTTCACCATTAAGCAGAAAACACCATAGGGTGTCAGCATAATGACCATTGTGATCATTTTCATAAACACACTATTTAAGTCATTAAAGACACTGACTATCCTTGCGCCAGCTTCACCAGCCTGACTCAAAGCCAAACCCATAAGCAATGCAAAGATAATGACTTGGAGCATTTTGCCCTCGGCCATAGCCTTCACTGGATTACTTGGGAAAATACCAATCAGCGTGTCTTTAACGCTGGGCGCCGGCTTCGCTTCGTAGGCCGTATATTGAGCTTTCTCACCAGATTCATCCACAGCACCTAAGCCCGGATTAATCACCAGAGCCATGCACAGCGCCATGGATACCGCCATTGCTGTGGTGAGTAAATAAAGGCCAATGGTTTTACCGCCCAAGCGCCCAACACTGCCGGTAGCGCCTAAACTGGCGGCACCGCAAACAAGCGAGACAAAGACTAAAGGCACCACCATCATCTTCAGCAAGGTGACAAAAATCTTGCCGCCTGAATCAATTAGGCCATCCAAAAAATACAGTGAAAGAAAATGTTCTTGGGGTAAATCCGCCCATTGCAGAACCGCGCCAAGAATAAGACCAAACAACATGGCCAAAAGAATGCGTTGGGTAAGACTCATAAACACCTCATCTCAAATAAGATTTTGGATAAAACCTTTTGCCGCTGATGCACAAAGACCAGCAGAGAAGTCAAAAGCCTAACATAGGCTTAGGTGAAATTACTGCTCCGAGGGCACGCCCAATCGAATGTCCATGGCAGATTGAGAAACGTCAAACTTTTTGGCCATTGCCGCTGAGGTCATTGCTCTGTCTCTCGTAAACCTTATAACTTCAGCGCGCGGCATTAAAATATCCGCGGCCATAGCGTTAGCCTCCGCCTCAATGCCATTTGATAAGCCCGAGCGATAGAGAGCATCGTCTGTTAACTCGTCTCCAATCAACGGTTTATGCAATATAAAATGGGCTAGCTCGTGGGCTATGGTAAATCGCTGCCTATGCTGGCTATGGTTAGCGTTAACAATAATTCTATAGACGCCACCTTCTTCACGGCGAATCATGCCTGAGAGACCATTCTCCCATTCAGCTGTTTTTGAAAGCTTAAGCCCCATTTCCTTGGCCAAGCCGATAACGTCCACCGGAAGCGTTCGCTGGAACTTCTTCATAACCTCCCAATACGTGCCGATAGTCATCACAAATCCTCCAAGTTTCCGGTAGAGCCTGCATTAGTGCGTTCTGATGTCTCAAGAGCCAACATATAGTTGGTGTGGGCCCGTTCTACTTCTGCTTTTAACTCCATCCGGACCGCTTCAATTGCAGCTTTCTTCGCCGAGTTCACAACATCTTCCTTGATCGTACCAAATCCAAAAAGCGCGAAGAAACCAACGCCTAGTCCAACAAATACCAGTGCTAAGGAAACAATATCCAACCGACCAAGCTGACCAGCCAGTGCAATTGACTCACTAGAACAGCCTTCACACTGGACTATACCCAAGGAAATCGGCGACAAAACAAACAAAATCAGGACAAAAATGCATACTACCGCTACGCCCAGACATAACGCCAATATTCTACTGCTACTCACCTTTGTGCCAAATAGCTTGATCGCGCGGCGCAACCCTTACCTCAGTCTGCATCACTGCCTTCCCTTATTTAAAATCGCATTTGCAAAATCAACTTTACAAAATCAATCATCCGTCAGTAGGAGCATCACTCAGACCACCCCTTAGTTATATTTTTTCCGACCAACGGGCTTGAAGCCAAGCTTAAAGCTCGCAAATAAGGGGCTCACGCTGCTTACCTGAGTTAAAAATAACTTCTAGAACGCGAGTGGTTAGTAGATTTTCTATTGGAATAGTAAGCAATATAGCGCCTTCTATTAGGCACACTTTAGGTAATTAAGTATTTGCCACGCCTATGCTGTTGGCGACATTAAAGGCAACTAGGAGGGTTCCAAAACTTAAATTGATAGAGCGGGAATAGTGCAAGAAAAGAACACGTTACAGGCAGCGATGCTGTCTAAATATGCATCGCCCCCCGGCAATAAGATGAAAACAGGTTGGGCTTAGCCAATCTCGATCATTTCAAAGTCGTCTTTGCCCACGCCACACTCGGGGCAAGCGAAATCAGCATCGACGTCATCCCATGCAGTACCTGGTGGTACGCCTTCATCTTCACAGCCTTCCGCTTCATCGTAAATCCAACCACAGACGATACACTGCCATTTCTTCATGTAATTCTGACCTTTAGTCGACACTATTGAGGCGGGCTAAACTAAGCTGAGAACTTGAAAAAATCAACGCCGGCATGCAAATATTGCCGGTAAATTGAGTTTTAGCGTGGATCTACGAATATTTTCCTTCTGCGACGTCACTAAAGCAAAGCTATTTGGCTACATTGTGGTCCTTGGCCCACTAAATCACTAAACTCTAGAACTCAATCAACGAATCGTCCTTATTTGATGAACTCGCCAACACTCCAAGATTATTTACAGCTCATGCGCCTAGATAAGCCCGTGGGCACACTATTGCTGCTCTGGCCCACATTGGCAGCACTGTGCATGGCAGCCGGGGGCTTGCCGCCATTGCACCTGGTTGTGATCTTCACCCTTGGCACTTTTATTATGCGCAGTGCAGGATGCGTTATTAATGACTTCGCTGATCGTAAGGTGGACGGCTTTGTTGAGCGCACCAAAGAGCGGCCACTGGTCACCGGGGTAATTTCCTCCAAGCAGGCATTGAGCCTGTTTTTTGGCCTCATCAGCAGCGCGGGCTTGTTACTGCTTTTCCTTAATCAAACAACTCAACTCTTAGCCTTTGGCGGCCTCGCCTTGGCTATTGCCTACCCGTTCATGAAACGTTGGACGCATATGCCCCAAGTCGTACTTGGCGCTGCATTTAGTACAGGCATTCCAATGGCCTGGTCAGCCCAAGGTCTGGCTGTGCCTTCCGAAAGCATATTGATGTTTTTCACCAGCCTGCTTTGGATCGTTGCCTACGACACACTCTATGCAATGGTAGATCGCAACGACGACCTAAAAGTTGGTATTAAAAGCACGGCAATTTTATTCGGCGACCTGGACAAAGTGATGGTCGGCGTCCTTCAAATTCTGACATTAACGGGCCTATATTTACTCGGTCTGCGATTGGGTTATGAGCACGCCTACTATGTTGGTTTAACCGTCATCGCTGGCCTTTTCATCTATCAACAATGGCTTATCCGTGACCGGGAGCGCATGGCCTGTTTCGCCGCTTTCCGGAATAACATCTTAGTGGGCGCCAGTCTGCTGACCTTCACACTGATCGAATTACTGTTAGAAACATACCTTTTGGCCGGTACGCCTTGAACTTACAAGGTGCACTGATCGAATTTTTTGTCCGCGCAGGACAAATAGCCGTGGCCGCATGCCAGCCTATTCGCTGGCTAACGCTGGCTATGGTTGTGTTGACCATGGGCATTGTTTTGCTGCGCTACGCCTTTGGTAGCGGCAGCGTATTTGTACAAGAATCCATCATGTATATGCATGGCATTTTATTCATGCTGGCCATTCCAATGGGAATTGCAGACAACTCTCATGTGCGGGTAGATATTATTTATAGCAATCTCAGCAAGAAAAAGAGAGCTGTTATTGATTTGCTCGGACATTGCATATTCTTGCTGCCAGTTGCTGGTTTCATCTTTTTCATTAGCGTTGGCTATGTAGAAAACAGTTGGCGAATTACCGAAGGGTCTTCTGAAGTTGGCGGCATTCCCGGCGTCTTTCTACTTAAGACTCTTCTGCCTGTTACCGCTGCGTTGATTTTTTTGCAAGGCCTAGCGTCTATTGCGGCGCAAACTGCATTGCTTCTAAACGTTGACACTTCTGAACATCAAAAAAGCTGAATAACGACTATGTTGCCCCTACTGCTATTTGCTGTGACCTTTCTTGTATTACTCAGTGGATACCCTGTGGCCTTAACGCTGGCTGGGGTTTCATTGATCTTTGCTCTGTTTGGCATTGTCACTGGCACCTTCGATGCCAATGACCTTGGATTCGTCTCGGGTCGCCTTTTTGGCATCATTACCAACCAAACGCTTATTGCCGTACCTCTATTTGTTTTTATGGGTGTACTGCTAGAAAAAACCAAAATCGCTGAAGACTTACTTTCTAATCTGTCCGCACTGCTTGGGCGCTATAGAGGCGGCCTTGCTATTACGGTAATTTTGGTCGGCATGTTAATGGCCGCCAGTACCGGCATTGTGGGTGCAACAGTGGTGACTATGGGCTTGATGTCGCTACCTATTATGTTGGAGCGCAACTACCCAGCCAGTGTTGCTACCGGAACAATTTGCGCCACAGGTACACTAGGGCAAATCATTCCGCCGTCTATTGCACTGGTACTACTCGGCGATGTTCTGTCCAACGGCTACCAGCAAGCCCAGCTGAATATGGGCATATTTGCGCCTAAATCTATTTCTGTTGGCGACCTGTTTGCAGGGGCTATCATCCCCGGCGTTTGCTTGGTGCTGTTGTACTTGGGCTACATTATTTTCCGAGTAGTCGTATACCCAGACTCCATGCCTAAGGCCGAGCGCACTGAACCCGTTGCGTTAACACCTATTTTTAAAGCCCTAGCGCCCCCATTGTTACTTATCCTCGCCGTATTGGGTTCAATTATTGGCGGCTATGCCACCCCTACGGAAGCTGCTGGTGTGGGCGCTTCTGGTGCTCTGATTTTGGGTTTGCTTTATTCACGCATAAATTTACACAAGCTCTCAGAAGTTTGTTCGGCTACGCTGTCCACCACCGGCATGGTGTTTTTTATCTTGGTGGGCGCGTCTATTTTTTCACTCGTGTTTCGCGGCTTCGGCGGCGAAGAATTGGTGCAGTCCATGTTCGAGCAGATGCCGGGGGGCATGTGGGGTGCGTTAGGCATTGTAATGCTGGTGATATTTTTGCTGGGCTTTATTCTCGACTTCATCGAGATCACTTTTGTCGTGGTGCCCATAGTTGGGCCAGTGCTCATGGCGATGGGCGTGGATCCCATCTGGCTAGGCATTTTGATTGCAGTAAATTTGCAGACTTCTTTCCTAACCCCGCCCTTTGGCTTCGCACTATTTTACTTAAGAGGCGTGGCTCCGGCTTCAGTAGATACCGCCGAGATATATCGCGGAGTGGTGCCCTTTATTGGTTTGCAGGTGCTGCTCCTTTGCGCCCTGCTATTGTGGCCTGAGATGGCAACATGGTTGCCTGCCCAGCTGAAATAACCTCAATCTTTCTAGCTATTTTACAGAGGGCCAATCAGGGCTACGCTTTTCTACAAGCGCAGCTACACCTTCACGAAAGTCTTCTTCCTTAGCCATCTCGTTTATAAGGTGTTCAGAGTCAGTCACCGAAGCGGCCACGTCGCGGTGTAAGTCTCGGTAAATTTGCCATCTAGTTTGGCGCAACGAATTGGGCGACACGCTGCGAATCAGGTTTCGCGCATAGTCATAGCAGTTAGGTAGCAGTTCTTCTGCGCTAAACAGTTGATTCACAAAACCCAACTCCTGAGCTTCATCAGAGGTAAATACACGACTGGTTAAAAGCAAATCATTCGCCCGACCAAGACCCATAATCTTTGGCAGCATCCAAGAGAGACCATACTCTGCTGGCAAATTGAGCTTGCCGTGAGCTGTAGTGAATTTCACCCCAGGTACTGCAAAGCGCAAATCAGCAAAGCAAGCTAAAGCCAAACCAACTCCTGCTGCAGGGCCGTTCATTGCCGCAATCACCGGCTTGTCTAAACCAAAATGGTAGGCGAAAGCAGCATCAAATTCAGGACTAGTGCCAAAGCCAGGCCGCGCAATGTCAACTTTGGTACCAGAATCGTAGCCACCGCGGTCCGAGTGTCCAGTCAGCGCATCACTGTCGCCACCCACACAAAAACCTTTGCCTCGACCGGTGACGACAATCACACGAACTTTTTTGTCGAGGTTTGCTTGCTCTAACAAATGGCGGTATTCAGTATGCAACCTGCCCGTCCATGCATTCATTCTATGCGGGCGATTCAGCCAAATTGTCGCAATGCCATCAGCATCTACTGCGTACTCTGTGTTTTTTAGTTCCATGATTGAGCCCTTGGGTTAGCGAGCGTTCAAATAAGCTTGCTCGCTGTACGAATGATACTTAGCAACATCCTGCTGAAAGCTTGTATAGGAATTATAAATGCGCCCTGCTAGTTCATTCTCAAGCCCAGCTTCTGCAACTACCTCTTTAGAGATATCTTTTAGCTTGGCCAATACATCATCAGGCAGTCTACGCAACTGCACGCCATGCTCTTCAACTAAGGTCACCAGCGCGGCATTATTGCGGGCAGTGAACTCGCTCAACATATCTTCATTAATCGCCTTGGTAGCCACTTCAATCATCATCTGTAGATCTGCAGGCAAAGAGTCCCAGGCTTCTTTGTTAACCATAGCTTCTAATGTTGGGCCGGGCTCGTGCCATCCGGGGTAGTAGTAGTATTTAGCAGCCGTATGTAACGAGAAAGCTAAATCGTTGTAAGGGCCCACCCACTCGGTGGCATCAATCACACCCGTTTGCAGCGCGGTAAATATTTCACCGCCGGGTAAAACCACTGGCGTACCACCCGCTCGCGCCAAAACTTCTCCGCCCAAGCCGGGAATGCGCATCTTCAAGCCTTTAAGGTCTTCTACTGAATTAATTTCTTTATTAAACCAGCCAGCCATTTGCACGCCAGAATTACCTGCGGCAAAAGGCACCAAGTTAAAGGGCGCGTATAATTCACGCCAAAGTTCCAAGCCACCGCCGTAATGCAACCAACCGTTCATTTCTTGGGCGTTCATGCCAAATGGTACAGTGGCGAAAAAGGCCGCCGCTGGAATTTTGCCGCGCCAGTAGTAGGCTGCACCATGGCCCATTTGCGCGGCACCTTCAGATACCGCCTCAAATACACCTAACGCGCCCACTAGTTCGCCAGCACCGTAGACTTTTATATCTAGTCTGCCAGCACTCATAACTCTGAGTTTTTGCGCCAACCTTTCTGGAGCGGTACCTAGACCGGGTAGGTTTTTCGGCCAAGTGGTGATCATTTTCCAACGGTAAACTTTTGCATCAGCCGTACTAGCGGAAGTCGATGAGGATTGACTACCCTCGCCACTGCAGCTCGCCAAAATCATAGCGATGATAATTAAGCTAATATTCTTCATATCTACTTCCTAATTCTTTGTTCGATTTTTGCGGCGTACGCACCAATCAATCTAACATTTGCAGGTTTGCATAACCTACCATTAACCACTTGGCGCCTTCGGAGAAATTGACCTGAACTTTGGCTCGTTCACCGCCGCCTTCAAACTGCAGCACTACGCCTTCGCCGTATTTGCCGTGCATCACTCGCTGGCCCATACGCATACCCGCTACGGCTTCGTCGCTATACATTGAACGTTGCGGGGCCGAGGCACCATAAGAGCTATTAACACTGGCTTTCATGCGCACCTCAGAAAGCAGCTCTTTCGGCATTTCTAACAAAAACCGGCTCGGGCGGTTGTAATTATCTTGGCCATGTAAACGCCGACTCTCGGCATACGTTAAGTACAACTCCTGCATTGCACGAGTGATACCCACATAAGCTAAACGCCGCTCTTCTTCCATGCGTCCCGGCTCGTCAGCAGACATCCGGTGAGGGAATAGGCCTTCTTCCATGCCGCCTAAAAACACCAAAGGAAACTCTAAACCTTTTGCCGAGTGCAGCGTCATCATTTGTACACTGGGGCCTTGGGCCGCTTGGCGACCTCCTGCGTCCAGTGTCATCTGATCTAAAAACTCCTGCAAAACGCTGACCTCAGTTCGGTCACCGTCTTCAAACGGGAAGACCAAATCGCCACTGAACTGGCGACAGGCTGTAACTAATTCTTCTAGGTTTTCTTTGCGCGCCAAGCCCCGCTCGCCACGCTCCTGGCTATGGAAAACCATAAGACCACTGACCTCAACAACTTGCTGCGCTAACTCATCTAAATCTAACGGCGCTACTGCTTCTGCCAAGTCGTTAATCAAACCAATAAAGGCACCAATTGCACCGTGCACTCTTGAGGTAAATAGCCCTTCTTCAATGCCCGCTTCGGCTGCAGCCCAAAGCGACACACCTCGCGTTCGCGCAAGCGCACGAACGCCTTCAATGGTTTTATCGCCAATGCCTCTAGGCGGCGTATTCACTACTCGCTCGAAAGCTGGATCGGAGCTGCGATCTTCAATAAGGCGCATGTAAGCCAATGCGTTCTTAATTTCAATTCGATCGAAGAAGCGCTGCCCGCCATAAATCTGATAGGGAATATTAGCGCGCAGCAAGGCCTCTTCCAAAACTCGAGACTGAGCGTTAGAGCGATATAAAATTGCTGCTTCATTAGGGCTACCACCACCCTCTATCCATTGAGCAATACGTTCTGCAATAAAACGCGCTTCATCCAAGTCGTTGAACCCAGCATAAAGTTTGATCAACTCGCCCTTTTCGCCCTCAGACCACAACTCTTTGCCAAGTCTATTGGTATTACACTGAATAAGGCTATTAGCGGCTTCTAGAATGGTCTGGGTAGAGCGATAGTTTTGCTCCAACCGCACAGTCATTACGTCGCTGAAGTCTTCGCTAAAGCGCTGAATGTTCTCTATTTTTGCGCCACGCCAGCCATAAATAGACTGGTCGTCATCACCCACGGCCATAATTTTAGAGTGCGCGCCAACCAACACGCGCAACCATGCATATTGAATGGTGTTGGTGTCTTGAAACTCATCGACTAATACGTGCTGAAAGCGCGTTTGATAGTGGGCCAGTAACTCAGGATTGTTCAGCCACAACTCGTGGCTACGCAAAAGCAACTCGGCAAAATCTACTAAGCCGCCTTGGTTACAAGCGTCTTCATAGGCCTGATAGATGCGCTGGTGAGTAATTTGGAATAGGTCATCGCCTGTGGGCACTTCCTTCGCCCGCCGACCCTCATCTTTTTGCCCATTGATAAACCAGACCACCTGCCGTGGCGGCCACTTTTTGTCGTCAATGCTCTGGGCCTTCATGATCCTTTTGACCAACCGTAATTGATCATCGCCGTCTAAAATTTGAAAATTTTGCGGTAACTTAGCTTCCAACCAATGCATTCGCAGCAAGCGATGCGCCAAACCATGAAAAGTGCCAACCCACATTGATCTTGCGGAAACATTGAGTAGCGACTCTGTGCGTGCGCGCAACTCCGCTGCCGCTTTGTTGGTGAAAGTCACCGCCAAAATGCCATAAGGCGAGACGTTTTCAATGTCTACTAACCAGGCGATTCGATGCACCAGCACTCGGGTTTTGCCACTTCCGGCACCGGCGATAACTAATGCGTTGGTTAAAGGCGCAGATACGGCTTCACGCTGGGGCTCATTGAGGCCGTCGATAATATGAGTGATATCCAATTTATTCCTCGAAAACACGAATCATGCAAAATGCGCTAAAGATAATACCTTACTCGGCTGATCTTGGCTGGACGTTACTCAGCAAAAGTCGCCTGTTAAACCAGTGACAGTTACAGGGCGAAAAAATGCTGGATATGGCTAGCGCAGATATTTAGGGCGAGCCGGTTCTGCGGGAAAGGGTATTTTAGCTAAACACTTGAATTCGGCGCTTGGCATAGGTTCTTGGAATAAGCGCTTGGAATAGATGATCAAAATAGACGCCTGAAACAGGCGCTCGAACTAGTAGTCAAGCCGATTTGCCAAGGAAGCAGGACTTTAAGGCTGTTCCGACTCACCACCTTCATCTGTTTCGTCAGGTGTTGGATCCGCGGCGTTAGTACGAAACTCTAGAGTATGCGAGGTGATCAGGCTGCCAATGCCACTGGCTTCGGCTGACATACCCAAACGCTCTAATATTTCTTTCACTAGAGCACGGACCTCTGAGCGCAGCTCAGCTACTTCCTCGTCGGACAAAATCGCCGAGTCTCGCCCGATACGGTAAAAACGCGCCACATAAGAGGGCGGCAACCACGACTGTATTTCTCCTCGCAATCCACCAATCGCTGCATCGCTTTCAGGGACAGCCTCCCTTCCGGCTTGTTTATCCATTTGCCCTTGGTCAATGATTTGCTCTATGTGACGGGACAGAGTGAAGGAATAACGTTGCCTCAACTCATCGATATTTACTGGGGCCTTACTAGGATTTTCTAGCGCATCCCAAATTTCTTTGCCTTTAAAGCCAAGCAATGCGGCGCCTTTTTGCTTCGCATCTACAATTGGATCGCTGCTGAGGTTATTTTTTTCCAACGCGCCGATGCGTTGCCATAAATAAATCATGAAAACAAAGATCAGCGAGATCAGCAAAGCTGTCGCAGTTATAAGCGCTGGAACGACAAAAGACTGTGACATGATTTAGTTATCCCTCAAAAAATGGCCCGTCAATTTAATCAACATACATCTACCAAAAGTTTTCATCGGCGAACTATAGCAAGGCTTATCTTTCTGCGTTGGAATCAATCAGTGAAGCGTCTCTTTGATCCAATAATTCTCGCGCCATCCGCGCGCGCTCTATGATATACAAGTCACCTATAGTCTGACGCACCTCGGCTAAGTCACTTTTGACTTGGTTCAACTCACGACTCAGATTGCTGATCGGAGCAATCATTCCTCGGTGCTCAGCCAAAATACTTTGGAGCTCTCCTAAGGTGTTGAAAGTCTTCTGGTTTTCTTCCTGTAGTACACTTCTAGTCTGCACCAGGTAGTTACTACTTTCACCTACCACTCGTCCAATATCCGCTTGCATATTTTCATTCAGCGCAGCAATTCTGAGTTCTAATTCTGCGACTGCTAAATCATTAGCCGCCAAAGTTTCTGCCAGTGAAGTTTGGTTGATTAACGTTTGGCCAATTCTTTCCTCTAGTGTGCTGAAGGTTTCAATGCCTTTTGTCACCTGCAGCGTGCGCTTGGCAACAGCGCCAATCATTGAATTCACTTCAGCTATCTTTTTTGAGATCTGCGTGGACATAAGAATGTAAAATAATACGCAGGCAAGCAAAGCGACGCATAAAGAAGACACGGCATACATTGTGAACTTACGAGATTTTTCCAGTTGAGCCGCAATATCATCTATAAGCGGGTGCCCAGTAGAAATACGTACATCGTCTTTGCCCACGTGAATTTGTAGCTTCGGTTCTTCAACATCGCCTTTCTTTTTAGCTGAGTGGACCGTTTGCGTTGCTTTGGGCGCCGCTTCTACATCACCTAAATCTAAAACTATTTCAGCAGCCTTTTCAGGTACCTCAGCAGTCGTCTCAGCAGGCACCTCAATGGTTGCTGCAACGCTGTCGCCGCCCTTTTCAACAGACTTTTCAGTCATGGCACCGTCCAGTGCCTCTTCTATCTCATCTGCTCGATTACGAGTGCTCTCAACAATTGCTTCTACCGCAGCGCTAGAATCAAAAGATTCTTCACCTTCTGGCAGCTTTGGCTCGTCACTCTTATTATTATCTTCGTCAGCCATGGTTTACTCCATACTCGCTAAAACGTTATTTGGCCCAGCCAGAGGCTCTCCAAGTGCATTACCTAAAATAAAGTAGGCTTTGTCAGTAACCCCTACATTATCTAGATATTGCTGAGCTACAAGCCGGTCGGTAAATGGGCCGCTAACTACTACATAGCGGGTATTTGCATTACCTTTACTAAAAATCTGTGTATCGGATAAGCGCTTGGCATTGTTCTTCCAAATATATGCGCCCTGGGACAGTCGAAATGACGCGTGCTGCACATATATGGCATTTGCATTAGCTCGCGGCGGGGTAACAACAAAAAGTTCTGCCAAACTCGCTTCTGCGTCAGTAGATTCTAATGTTTGAGCAAGTGATGCTTCTAGCGAAGCCATTTGCGCAAGCAACGCAGGCGATTTAGTCTCAACTGGCTTTTCTGTAGCTGCCACAACTGCCAGTTCACCACTCCTATCCTCAACACTTAAGTTGGCGGACGCGGCCAGCACCGATGGATTTGAAGGTATTCCCTCACTTGCGCCTTCCACAGGAAGCACTTCAGCGCTCTTAGCTAAATCAGCATACGCCGTTGTGGCTGAACTTTGCATCTCGGCCCAATTATTGTCATTAACCGCGTAAAGACCAAACATCGCTACTGATACAAAAACACCCCCAACTAACAAAGTCTTTTTAGCACCCCGGCCAATGTGGCGCGGTGTAGGCAAAGCGGCAGTCGGAGCGATTTTACTAGGTATCTGTGATGTCGGTTTTATCGGCTTGCGTTGGGTCAACATCTCTTGGGTAGACACACCGTCGTTGAAATCTTGCGGGAACGCAGCCAGGGCAGCCGGCTGGCTTTTTTGAATGGTATAACCCAGATCTTTAATCAACCCATTAACCTGCAATGCATCAGAAGTGCCCGCCGCTTTTTCTGCGAGGACGACACACGACTCTTTGTCTGGCAATGCAAATTCAACCAGCGTGCCTCTGACTCGTTGTGACAATTTGCTCAACAACTCAGAACCGGGGCGTGCTTGTCTAGAGTTGATAATAATTGAGACACCAGCTGCCTTAAACTGACGAATCATTTTTGCCGTAGTAATGATGAGTTCCGAATCACTTGGGCCGGGCAGTTCATACAACCAAACCTCAGATGTTGGGACTTTCTTCTTAGCCTCGACACTTTCAAAATCTAACTCTGCGAGTAATCGGTTGAGCGCTGCTAGCAACGCATCCTTATCTCGAGGCATTCTGCGTACAGACAGCTTGCGCTGGCGCGAGAAGTTTTGGCCCGGCATTTGACTGAGCAATACACGAGTGTAATGCGCCAACAAACTTTCGTTACCCGCCGCCATAATGACTACAGACCCAGCGTGGGTCAGAGCGCGCCGACAGGTATCTAAGGCGTCGCTGTCCTCAGGGCTAAAACATAGCTCTTCGGCTATTGTTGGTTCTTCTTTTAAAGAAATCATTCTGTTTGTCCTATCTTTCTTAATCAACGTTTCGGCGTCCAAGTTCGTCAAATACCAATTCATCTGGCACTTTAGGTCTTGGTTTGTGAATTTTTCCGCCACCTGGGGTAACGGAATTTAAGCTGTATACATAGGCAATGACCTGGGCCACCGCATGAAACAATCCAGGGGGTATAGGCATACCAATTTCAGTAGTGAAATACAGCGCACGCGCTAAGAGCGGCGCCTCAAATATTTCAACACCATTCTCCGTGGCCACTTCTCTGATGCGTTTAGCCATCATGTTGGTACCTTTGGCCAGCACTTTAGGTGCCTCTTCCTGATCCATTTCATAAACTAATGCCACGGAGAAGTGTTGCGGGTTGGTAACAATCACGTCCGCCTTGGGCACTTCGTCCAACATTCGACCCTGAGCCATTTCTTGCTGCTTCTGGCGGATCTTTTGTTTTACTTCAGGCTGACCTTCAACCTCTTTCATCTCGTCTTTTATTTCTTGTTTGGTCATCTTGAGCTTTTTGAAAAACTCATAGGTTTGATAGGGCACATCTACTGCCGCAATCACTAGTAAAGCCAGCGATGCTATAAGCCCACCAAACAATACAAACTCAATACTTGCAACAATGGCGCTCATAATTGGGCTTTGGCCAATCATCAACACCTGATCAAAATTGAAGTAGAGGTAAGAGCCACCTATTGACGCCACCATAGAAAATTTCAACAGGGCTTTACCCAATTCTACTAAGGCCTTGGTACCAAAAATTCGCACCAAACCCTTCATCGGATTCAGTTTGCTTGCCTTGGGCATGATGGCTTTACCAGAAACCACAAAGCCGCCTAACGCGGTAGCTGAGGCTATTGCCATAACAACGGCTACGCCAAACACCGGAAACATCACGTAAAAACTATCCGCTGTTAGTTTGCCGAATCGTGCTATGGCTAAATCTTCTTCAAAGGCATAATGCGCTGGAATAGTTAATGCCTCAGTAAATATGGCAACAAACTTTGGTCCTAACCAAAAGCCCCCCACATACATAGACGCAATGACAGAAATCGTTACCGCTGCAATAGTCATATCTTGAGAACGTAAAACCTGCCCGTCTTCACGCGCCTTTTCTAATTTTCGCGCGGTCGGTTCTTCTGTTTTATCGTCTTGTGAGGATTCTTCAGCCATTACAATCCCAACAAATTTTCGTTAAGGATTTGGAACCCGGCAAACCAAAGGCTTTCCATTCTGGAGGTAATGAACCCCATGGTGATAATGACCATGCCAAAACCAAGAGGAATCAGAGCTGGAAAACCTACAGCGAAAACATTCAAGCTGGGCGAAGCTCTTGAGATCACACCCAGACAAACGTTAACCATCAGTAGTCCCAGTACAATGGGTAGAACCAAAGTTAATGCGCCGACGAAAATGGTCGATGACCAGACTAAGAATCCCTGTACGGCATTGGTATTTGCCAAACCTTCACCAATAGGCAGCGAAGCGAAGCTTTGTACTAATATACTGATAATGACTAAGTGACCACCTAAGCCGAGAAACAGCAACATGCTGATCACTAGAAAGAATTGCGACAGCGTAGGCACGTTGCCTAGATTGGGATCAACCATATTGGCCATACCCAAACCCATACTAGAGGAGACTACCTGGCCACTGGTTACAATGGCGGCTATAACAACCTGTAGGGTGAGCCCCATCATTACGCCAACAATGACCTCGTTAATCATGAGTTGCACAGCAAAAATGCTCAGCGGATCAATTGGTGGCACTTCTACAAGGGGGAAGATCATCCAAGTGAGTACAAAGCTGATGGCTATGCGTATACGAACATTAATCGCTTCTAGACCAAATAATGGCGCGGCAATCAGTACTACAGACACGCGGACAAAAGGCCACATGAAATTTTGTAGTAGGTTGACGATTTCTGGAAGCATGATATTCATTAGCGGCTACAACGTAATCGTTCTTATGCGTTCGAATATGGTTTCAAAATAGTCAGCCAAAACGGCAATTTGCCATTCGCCAAATAAAATAATTGCCAACACCATGACAACCAATTTGGGAATAAAGCTCAGCGTCATTTCTTGAATAGAGGTAGCTGCTTGCAGAATACCAACGAGCAGACCAGACATGAGAGCCGCTGCTAGTATGGGCGCTGCAACCAATACAGTTACTCGTAAAGATTCCACCGCTATATCCATTACTAATGAAGTGTCCATGACTTACCTCAGGTTACAAATGTAGCGACGAGAGAGCTGGTAACTAAACCCCAGCCGTCGACGAGTACAAAGAGAAGGAGTTTAAAGGGCATGGAAATCATCATTGGCGAGAGCATCATCATACCCATAGACATCAAGACGCTGGCCACAACCAGGTCAATAATGATGAAGGGGATATAAATCAAAAAGCCGATGGTGAAAGCCGTTTTCAGTTCTGAAGTAATAAAAGCGGGCACCAAAGCACTCAGGGGTATGTCGTCAGCGCTTTCTACAGCAGGGGACTGGGACATTTCCATAAACATGATCAGGTCTTTTTCACGCGTCTGATTAAGCATGAATTCTTGTAGGGGGATGCGTGCGCGATCCAAGCCTTCTTGGAAAGTAATCTCGTTATTTTGTACCGGCTCTAAAGCGTTGGTATAAATGGATTCTAAAACTGGATTCATTATGAAAAGTGTTAAGAATATTGCGATACCCACCAACACTTGGTTTGGAGGCGTTTGCGCCGTACCCATGGCCTGTCGCAATAAAGAAAGCACGATAATTATGCGGGTAAAAGAGGTCATCAAAATGAGGATGGAGGGTAAGAACCCCAAAAGGGTCATAACAATAAGCAGCTGTATGGACAAGCTGTACTCGGTGCCGCCCTCGCTGGCCTCTAGGATTGTCAGCGCAGGAATGCCTTCTGCGTAACTTAGCCCAGGCACTAATAATACTAAGCAGCCAAATGCCAGGGCAGCCAAAGATCTTTTGACCTGTGCCTTATGGGTTTCGCCTAAAATTTCGTTCAGTGCTAACATTTGATCCTTCATTTTCATTTCGACCCTTTCCGAGTGTTCCGATAAGAGCCTGCAAGGCTTTGCCAGAATTATGAACGGTGGCAATTTCTTGCCATGCGGTCTTACGAAGATGTAAGATGCAAAGTCAATGCCAACAATATTATTGTTTTAAATCAATAAGTTAGAATTGAAAGGGGGAAAAACCCGATGAAACTGACGTTTTTCCAACTACTTTGGTCGATTTTTTGACAGCCTTTCCAAACGGACTTTGTAGGTGGACTTTTTTCAAAGCTTTATTAAGGTATGGGCGGGGCCATTAGGTCGACCAGCTGCTATATGGCATTGACAATTACTGCGTTGAATACAGCGCCAATTTATATCCAGCAACTACTGCATTAGACGAACTTAGGAATACTTCAACGTGATTAAAACACTACTGCGCTCGTCAAAATGCGTGAGAAAAATACAACTGGCAGTACTGGTGCTTTTAACCGCGTCTATAGTTATCCCAACTTGGGCAGAGTCAGAGTCTGCTGATACAGAAACAGCCAACCGTCTCAGTGACATTCCCTACATAGATTGCTTTATTAAATCAGCGGATCGCTACGCTGTAGACGTTGAACTCGCTATAGCCATCGCAATTGTCGAGAGCAGTCTAAATCCTGAGGCAGTTTCTAGTTCAGATGCTATTGGAGTGATGCAGATAAAGTGGCCGCTCACCGCCGAGCATTTGGGCATCACTGATCGCAAACTACTATTTGATCCGTGTATCAACATAGATGCGGGTGTCAGTTACCTAAAAGAGCTGCTTGATCTAAATGCAGACATAGAAAGCGGCGACCCTCAAATTCAGGCGCTAGCGAGCTACCACCTTGGACCCACAACGATTGCTAGCACGGCGACTTTGCCGCAAAAAGCTACAGACTATGCTGACGCTGTGTTTAAACAACGCGATATCCTAATAGAGGAAGAGGTCTCCAATGGACAAAATGACGAAATCAACGGCGAACTAAATGACGAACAAAGTGGCGAACAAGGAGCAGGGGGCCCTGCAGAGCAAGCCTTTGAGAACGTACTAGCCGAGGGTCCGACAGCACTTCGAGGAGCATCCAATGACGCTGAAGAAGACTTGGAAATAAATGCTCCTGACGGCAACCTAACCCGTGAAAGGCGATCTACAAATACGTTTAGCAATCAGGCCTTAGGCGTGGCAGATGTGGTCCAACAACGGCAGGGCGATGCTACCCCGCTCAAACCTGTTAATCCTTGCTCAACAGCCGGTGTGCGATCTTTGATTTTAGATACTCATAACCCTACCGAACGAGGGGAAAAATTTCGCAGCTGGCTGAAGGTCACTGGAGTAAATTGCACAGAATCCCAACTCTTTAAACTACGCAATAGCCTACCGCTTTGGCTTGGAACAGCGCTGAATTCAGAGTTGCTGGGCGCCGTGGAAATGCTTATCGAAGCTAAGAGCGAAGAATTATAGCTGAGAACAACGGTTGTGTTTGAGGCCAACTGTTGCCGCCCTAGTCAAAGCACTCGCTAATAGCCCCGCAGATGAGTTCTAGATCAAGAACTGCTTAACAACTCCGCAGCCAATAACTGCTGGGCTTCGATTCGCTCCCAACACTCGTCTATAGCCAACAGTTCCGCATCAAGCTCTGAACGAATTTGATTAAACCTTTCACCATTCGAGTGAGAGGCTTCAAAGCCCTCTTCTAGCAGCTCGGAATTTGCATTCACTTGCACTATCAGAAGCGAGATTAAGTCATTGAATTCACCCGTATCTGTGGTCAGGCCCAGCGCATTTGGCCCACCTTCGGCGATTTCTGTATTGCGCTCATGCTGGTTATTGTTGAACTGGACTTTCGCCATATTCGTTGCAGAAACTGCCTCCAAAAGTGTAATGAACTCTTGGTTGAAACGCGTCAATGCCACATTCAGACTCATAACATCTCTGTTGCTATCAGAGCGCTGCTTGAGGCACTGATACTCAATCTCATCCATGACACGCTGTCGCTGGACTTCGTTGAGTAACTGATAGTCTGGATGTTTTTCAATAAAAATTCTGCGCGAGCGGTAAATATTGGTGGTCGACTCACTCATCAAATTGCGGTTTCGACTAAAGGCCGTTAGTAGACTACTTAGGCCATTGGTTACGTTGTCTATTATCTGGCTTCGGTGAGCATGACTGCGCGCACGATTGCCATTCACCAAAGAGCCTAATTCGAATAGTTTTTTGCGGTATATGTCATCGTCGAGAGAATCTTGATCTTTTTTCACTGGGTCTGGGCCCTTCATTATTATTCTTAGATGAGTGATCACTATGAACCGCAAGCCAAAGCGGTGCAAGGCGACATGGGCCGCTGTGGGGCATTGAGCTTAATTTAGCGATTAGCGATGAGGTTCTTCAAGTGGGCCGTAAAAGATTCTTGTGGCTGATCTGCGGAAGTTGAGCTTTGCTCGCTCATATCAGTTTTATCTGCAGCCGTATCGGCAGTAGCTTGGTTATCCAACAGCGTTATTTGGTGTCCGCTTACGCCAAGCAATAATGTGCGATCGCCATATTTGACTACACTGAGGTTGTGCTTTGTGCCCAAACGTAGCGTCTGCACCACATGCAGTTCGCCACTAGCCTTCGGCGCGCCACCTAGCCCTTTAAATTTTAGAAACCACAGCGTTAGAAGCAATAAACCAATAACGAATACAAAGCTGAGAACCGCCGATGCGAGCGGAGAGACTTCCATTGTTTTAGACCGGTTTAACCCGTTCTAGAGGCGCTACGATTTCAACGACACTAATACCAAGCTTATCGCCCACTGTGACCACTTCACCCTTAGCTATAACGGTATTATTGATTTTCACATCCATCAGTTCGCCCACAGAGCGGTCTAACTCAAGCACGCTACCTTGTGATAAACGCAGCAAGTCACGCAGCTTTAGGCTGGTAGTGCCCACTTCAACGGTCATTGAAATGGGAATTGCGCGGATGACTTCTTGGTCAATATTCGCCTCTACCTCAGCTTCTGGGCTGTCTAAATTTTCTTCATTTTCACTCATTTTTTTCCTCTGGCAAAACGCTGCTGACAATTTGGACCGCTACCTGGTTTCCACGACTTCCAACATCAGCGTTAAAAATTGGGAACCCATTTACGGAGACTTCGGCGTGATCTGGCGCTCTGAACGGCAACCAATCGCCAACTTTGAGATTTGATAACTGATCTATTGAGATGGAAAATTCTGCGGCCTTAACCACTACCTTGGCCTCTACTTCGTCGACACTTGTCTTTAACGACTTGGTCCAGTCGCTATCCGCTTGGGCATTTCCTCCACTAGTCTCAATTCGCGCGCGCAGAACATCCCGAACCAGTTTCAAGCTGGCATAGGGATAGACTATATCTACAAAGCCTTTGTCGCCGCCATCACCCATGATGTCCGTTTCAAAGCGGTTAAGTATGACCATGTCGTCGTCCGCTGCGATATTAGCGAAAACAGCGCTGATTTCAGAAGAGGAAATTTCGCACTCAATCTTTAAGAAAGGTGCCCAGGCTTCTGTCAATGAGGCAAAAACCACATTACGAATTTTTTCAATAACCGCTGTTTCTGTGGGCGTAAAGATTCGTCCTGCAGGCACAGATGTAAGCGTTCGTGCGTTGCCGCCAAACCAATTATCTAAACAACTAAAAACAACCTGTGAGTGAATTAGGCATAAACACTCGCCACGTAGCGGGTCGATTCTCAGCACGTTCACCGAAATTGGTGATTCGGTACTTTGCACGTACTCACTATATTTAATAATATCTATGCGACCAGCTTTAAGCCGTGGGTTATAGCGCAAGTCCTCGAGCAAACCCGCTCGAAGAAAGCGATGAAACCGATCATTAATTTGTTCAATAGCCGTTACGTTAACGCCAACACTGGTGTCTTGTAATGTAAGGTCATAGCGATTTGCCGCAACACCTACATTAAAACCTTCACCATCTAGGTCACCTGAAGCCACCATTTCTTCAATGGCACGCAATTCCTCATCGGATAGCAACCTACTATTGTCATCAGCCATATTTTTCTTCTGAGTCGGGGCGCGACTTATTGGTCACGCCAACTATAAAACTAAGAGCTAGGATTTTACTGGACTACGAACCCTGTGAAGTAGACTTCCTCTACACCAGCAAACTTGAACTCTTCAAACTTTTCTAAAACCTCGTTAATCACCAAGGTCAGGTCTTCGGCAAGCTCACGGCGAAAATCAGGATCCTTAATCTCGCCCTCTGTAATCATACGCAACCGATCAAGAATTGACGAAGTAATTGCCAACTCATGAGTGGTAATAGCGGTAATTACCCGCTCGTCGTAGTAGGTCATTATCGCTAAGGAAATTTGCAAAACCTTGCGCGAGTTCATGACGTTGGCAACAAACGGCGCGGAGAAAGAATGATACGCTGGTTTAAATTTTTCTTCGTCAACAGTTTCCTTGGATACTTTTTCCGGTTGCTGCAGCGCTTCAGTATTTTCGATTTCTGCTTCTAACTCTGCAATCGCCAGCTCTGCTGCATCTTCCTCAGCCGCATCAAAGAACCCGGTGAAAAATAAACTACCTAAAGCCGAACCGATGGCCACTATTAGCACCAAAAGAACGACCAAAATAATTTTGATCAGGCCACCACTGCCGCCGGATGGTTCAACAACTTCTACTTCAGCCATTTCAATCTCCTAACTAAGCGCGCAAAGCGCCTGTAAATTCTAAACCAAGACATCAAAACCATCTCGCAAGGTAATCCCGCTTCCTACAATAACTTTGCTGCCACTAAAAATTTCTTCTTCAAGATCTATGGCGATTTCCACCATGTCACCTGAGGACCGCTTACCTTTGGAGGCGTCGTCATCACCAACCTCAATATTAACGCTGCCGTTTTGACCCATAAGGTCCTCTAAAGAGGCGCGCAATTTAGGCAACGCGTCACTCAATAATTGACGAACAGCGCCATCATTGGCTGATAACTGACCTTCAATTCCTTTCTCTCCAACCTCCAGCGCAATAACTATTTCGCCCAGGCTGTGGGGGTTCAAGTTCAACTTTACGGCCCATGTTCCCTGCTTAACTGCCAGTGACAATTTTTGTCCCAACACTTCACCAAATTTTTCTGCCCAATCTTGGTAAGGCTGCATACGCGCCTGCATTAAACTGGGGTCATTAGCGCTCAATACGGCGCCTAAACTAGTAGCCACAGGTGCCGCGCTCGGAGCAGCGCCTTGAAGTGCGCTAACGGGCGGCGCAGATAGTGTAGAAGTGGCGGCTATTGTACTGTCTCCTGCGCCCGGCGCAGAAATATTTTCAACCCCATTCTGGACGTTCACGCGGGCGAATTCCATAGCTGAATCAATTGCTTGCCTCGCTTGTCTCAAATCCGAAATGGATGATTTTTCGGGCAAAACTTTAATCTCTAAGTCTTTGCCAATGCCATCTACTTCAAGATCGGAAAATTCTTTACCTGCATCAGCAGAATGTCCTTCACGAATTGTCTGTTGACGCTGAGCGCGTAAATCATGCGCGCCCAACATAGTGGCTGCCAAAGGATTCACCAATTCACCACCACCGGTTCGAGAATCAGCGCTCTTAGCATCTGGTTTAGAAAGCCCAAAAGCCTGTTGCACGCGTAAGGCTGACAGCGTGTCATCGGCAACTTTATTTGCTGCGGCTAAATCCTGCGGCGCATCCGCCGGCTCAACTACGGCCGCACCTTCAACCGGGTTGCGCTGAAGAGCACTATTACTCAACAGACCACTTAAAATTGACGGCGGCGCTTCTGTTTTTAATCCAGCGATCTCAGCAGGCTGGCCGCTCTGATTCTGCCCAGCAACTTGAGTTTGCTTCAAAACAGCCTCGCTAATACCTTGCGCGCGCGCGAAGGCAGTTAGACTATCTTCGTTCACCCTGGGGTTAGACGTAGTCAAAATAACTCGCCCAACCTGCAGACCTGGCGTATAGATAGATAACTTTGGCAACGGGTTGCCGTTGTCGGAGGCAACTGGCAGCCCAAGCGGCGTGACCGTGCTGTCTAACTCTTGCTCCGCCAAATCTTCTATCGCATTCGTTTGCGCGACCTTAACTTCGTCTAGCCCAGAATCTTGAACTTCACCAGCGCTTTCAGGAGAAACCGCTTCCTTGGCAAATATCTTTTTAAAATCAGTAGTTTGAGCGGCTTTAGTTGTAGCTAAAGTTGGCTTTTCAGCAACATTATCTGCACTGGGTTGGCCAACCTTGCCGACAAAGGACAAAAAATTATCAGACATAATATTTCAATCTTACTCGTTTACTTATTTGAGTAAGGAGCAATATGCGTGCCATCAATAAGTTGGGCCTAATAATCACCGCTTCAGGGCTTCAAAACGCATAACATTCATCATATCTTGGTCTTTTTGATCAGCTCGTTGCACCAAATCCTGCAGTTGCTTGCGCGAGCGACAGGCCAGTGTAGTAAATTTCACCTTCTCACTGTTAAGCGATCTAAATTGCTCTTGAATTTTGCCATTTTGAATAGCCAAAACTTCCAATTCAGCGGCAATAGCTTTTACTGCAACGTCTAACTGACCAAGAAACCGTCGCAAATAGGTGACCTTCTCCATGTCATGGGGTCCCACCTGTACTTCCTTCAGCTTGTTCACATATTCACGTTTCATTTCACCCAGCTTTGTCCGTTCACCGTCCAACTTGGTTTGTTTATCGCGGACCAAAATAAGTACTTTTTGTACTTCATTAACTTTTTGCCCGACGCCCTCGGCTAGGGTGTCCCAGCGTTGTATTGACGATTTAAGTTGTTTAGACATTTAAGCACTCCTTTAACCCTTGAGCAGATGCTTCAAAGGTTGCTAATTCATCCATGGGTTGTCGCAGAAATGCTTCCATATCTGCACGTAGGGCAATGGCGCGGTCGAGATCTGGGTTAGTACCCATTTCATAAGCGCCTACCTGTATAAGATCTAAATTCTGTTGGTATAAGGTCCACAGCCTTCTAAACATGTTTGCCGTATCGAAGTTGTCCGAATCAGCCAAGATAGGCATTAAGCGAGAAATCGATCCAGCCAAATCTATGGCGGGGTAGTGCGCTGCATCAGCCAACGCTCGACTTAACACCACTTGACCATCTAACGATGCGCGCGCTAAATCCACTACTGGATCCTGTAGATCATCACCCTCCGCAAGCAGCGTATATATAGAAGTAATGGACCCTTGATCCGCCTTGCCAGTGCCAGAGCGCTCAATTAAGTTGGGCAACAGGCTAAATACCGAAGGCGGGTAGCCCTTTGATGTGGGCGGTTCGCCAATGGCCAAACCAATCTCCCGCTGCGCATGAGCCACCCTAGTTAAGCTGTCTACAAGCAATAAGACGTCTTTGCCTCGAGCACGAAAATGCTCTGCGTAAAGGTGGGCTAGGTGCGTTGCGCGAATTCGCAATAACGGCGAGTTATCAGCCGGTGCAGCCACAACGATTGCGTGCTGCATGCCCTCAGTACCTAAAATTTGTTCTATGAATTCCTTCACTTCGCGGCCACGTTCACCAATCAAGCCAATAACCACAACGTCTGCTGCGGTAAATTTGGTCAACATCCCTAGTAAAACGCTTTTACCCACACCTGAACCTGCGATAAGACCTAAGCGCTGACCGCAACCTACAGTTAGCATTGCGTTGATGGCTTTTACCCCAACGTCCAGAATTCTATCAATAGGCTTGCGTTCCATGGGGTTGATTGGGCTGCCCATTAGACCGCTGCTTTCGCTGCAGACAATTTCAGCCATGCCATCCAGCGGCTCCCCTAGTGCGTTAACCACACGGCCCAAAAGCTCGTCGCCAACAGCAGCGCTATCGGTCTCAGAAAGTAAGTAAGTTTTAGCGCCTGCCTGTAAACCAAAAGCATCCCAAAGTGGCATCATAAATAAGGTGCCACTTTCAAAACCGACTACCTGAGCATCTACATAGTGATCTTTATTCGTTTGCTCAACGCCTTCTGCGGCTGAATTTTTGAGGATCCTGCAAATAGAGCCTACCGTTGCAGTAATACCTTTTGCTTCAATAGTTAAACCAACAATTCTTGTCAGCACACCATAACGACGCAAAGCAGGCCCACGCAAATGTAGCTGAGCGTCGTTAACATGGTCATTAAAACTTGGAAATTCCACTACTTTATTCATTCTTCTGGCGGGTTAAAGAAAATGTCATCAACTTCTACTTCTGCGAAGTCTCCAGGGATTACAAAACCATCATCCCCCTCTTCGGGGAAGAGCAGTTGTTGATCTGCAGATATAGGCGACGGAGTAAACAGTTGCTCAGATAGTTGGCCAATGCGTCGCTCTATCAGATCTTCAATAGTGGTGTCTTGAATAGTCAGTCGAATACTGCCAATAGTGAGTTTGTCATCCACTCGCACTTCGTAATTTTGTACGACCGTCTGCAACGGTTCGCTCTGTAGGCGCTCATACCAGGCGCTGGAAACGTGCAATACCAAAGCTTTAAGCTGGGAGGGTTCTATTTCAGCAATACTGCGTTCTATAAAGCGACGAATACTTTCATCGTTATGGGTAAGCTCGGTGCGGGCAATTTGCTCCGCCAATGTAAGAGCCAATTTCTTTAAAGGGTCAAATAAATTTTGGCCATCGACCAAACTTTCTTCAACTGCGGCCAAGAATTCACTGAACTCATCGCGCAGCTTAATATTTAGTTCAGCAGACATTTCCTGCGCTTCCACTCTCATGGATTGCCGGGCTTCGGTTTGACCTTGGGCTTGACCCTCGGCAAAAGCCTGAGTTTTAGCAGCACTAAGTTCTTGCTCACGCTCCTCAGCGCTGACCGAATCTATGGCAACTTCTTCTACTAGTTCCGGGGTCTCTAGCGGTTCACTCTGAAAATCAACCAGAGGCTCACTCTCAGCAACTTCAACCACTGACTCTACTAACGCCTTATCTTCAGGCATTGCAGAGATAACAAATTTGTTGGCTTCTTCAGTTTCAACGGTCTTAACTTTCGACAAGATACCGTCTAGTACAAAACCGGCCGCGTTTAGCTCGTCGCGTTGCGTACTATTTCTTTGCCATGGCTGGGGCTCACGACTATACAAAACCGCCTCCATCAGCCGACGCTAGGATAATCTCACCCGCGTCCTGCAACTTACGCGCTTGGCGAATAATGTTACGTTGTGCTTCCTCTGCATCAGTCACTCGGACCATGCCCATCATTTCCATTTCATCAAGGAACATAGCACCCGCACGCTGAGACATATTGCCTAAGAACTTCTCTACAACAGCTTCAGGAGCAGCCTTTAATGCGTAGGCCATTTGCTCTTGCTCTAGCGTACGCATGAGGATTTGGATGCTTCTATTGTCTAGATCAACCAAATTCTCAAAGTCGAACATATTGTCTTGAATACGCAGGGCCAGATCTTCGTCCACCAAATTAATGTCTGACATAATCGCAGACTCAAGATCCAACTTAGTTTTGCCCATAATCTTAGCGGCAGCTTTCACACCACCGACAGCGGCCGACGAGGTGGTAGTAGAGTGCGCAAATTGCTTGGCCATAACCAATTCTAGTTCTGCCATAGCATTAGGCTGCACTGTGTCTAAGTTGGCTACACGCCGAACCACTTCGGGGCGAATTTCCGCAGGCAAGAAAGTCAAAACGTCCGCTGCGGTTTCATCTTCAAGAACGGACAAAATAATGGCAATTACCTGAGGGTGCTCGTCGCCCACCATGTCGCAAATTGCACGTGGTGTCATCCAGGCTAAAATCTCTAAACCCTTACTCGAAGAGCTAGGCAAAATTCTGCTCAAAACAGAAGAAGCACGTTCCGGGCCCAAGGCTCTATTCAATACACCTTCAATATAGTCAGGTGAGCCTAGACCAAGGTTGGTTAGTTTCTTCAGCTCGGTAATAAATTCATCTAGCACCAAGCTCACTGCTTCTTGGGACACGTCGCTGACGTTAACCATGGCCGAACCTACAGCCTGCACTTCTCTGGGGCTAAGATAAGCAACAATATCCGAAGCCTGCTGCTCGCCTAAGAGCAACATTAGCAAAGCTGCTCTTTCTGTTGGTCGCAGAGATTCAAGCTCAAGTGCTACCTCTGGGGATAATTCCGCTGCTCCTGCAGGGGGTACTAACGGTTGTTCAGCCATTGTTTTGTTCCTCTAATACTTGACTCTAACTATGTAGTCTTAGTTAAGTGTCTATCATTCGTTTAAGTAGATTCGCTACGCGGCCAGCATCATCTGCTGACAGCATTCGAAGAACAGCGACCTTGTCATCGTAGGTATTCGCCGTGTCGAGCATATCCATTGGGATGGAGGACTTCTTGGGCTTAAGTTTCGCCTTAATTTCCTCAAGGGTCTCGCCCTCACCCAGTCTTATCATTTGTCTGTCGCCGTCTGTAAGCTCACCATCTAAGGCCGCTTGCGGTATGTCGAGTTCTTCTTCTGGCATATTCGCCTGAATAATCGGTCTTGCAACAAACAACAGCACTGCAAGGATAAGCAACAAACTAGCAGCGTACTTAAACAAATCCACCATTTCCGGATCTTTATACCAAGGCAAATCTGGCATTTGATCTACGGGTACCGCAAAAGACGATGGTACGACGGTCACAGTATCGCCACGGGCTTCACTAAACCCTATCACGCCTTTCACAACGTCAGTAAATTGCGCCAATTCTTCTGGCGAAATACCTCGAGGCGTGCCGTCTTCAGAGACTGCGGAAGGAAGAAAATCTTGGTTTACCACTACGGCTACGGAAATGCGGTCAATACGTCCAACTTGCTGCTTTACGTAACGAATTTCTCGATCTAGCTCGTAGTTACGCGTGGAGGATGAACTTGCCATGCTGTTCATATCCGAGGTGTTGGTGTCACCCAATGCACCGGAGGCAACCATCTCGGGAGCTTCCGGTGGCGTATTAGAGAAGCTTCCAGGCATGCCGGAGGCACTCGCCATGGCGTCTTTTTCAAAGTCTATAGACTCCGATCTAGTCATTGGCCCTTGGCCACCTTTATCGAACTCCTCAAACGTGGTCTCAACTTCAGTGAAATCTAACGCGACATCGACTTCAGATCGGACATTACCTAAGCCAAGGATTGAAGAAAGAATTTGTTCTATGCGGCGCTGGTAACCCATTTCTAATGAACGCTTGTGATCAGATTGAGCGTTGGTAATGGTCATTGCTGACTCGCCCTCTGAATCGGTCAAAAGGTTGCCTGTGTTGTCTACAACGGCAACATTTTCAGCTGGCAAATACGGAATACTGGCCGAAACCAAATGTACTATGGCGCGAATTTGGGAAAGGGTGACCACTCGACCAGGGTAGGGCATAACCACTACTGACGCCTTAGCTGGCGTTTGATTACGCACAAAGACACTTTGCTGCGGTTCGGCAAGGTGCACTCTTGCAGCCTTAATAGTACTAATTTCAGAAATGGATTTAGCCAGTTCAGATTCCATAGCGGCCCGGTAGCTAACCTGTTCCATAAACCGACTAGTAGTCATTGAGCCTTGCTCTAATAGAGAGTCCATTCCGCCTATGCTAGCGCTACGAGGGATATCTTGTGAGGCAAGCAAAATGCGCGCCTCATGGTAACGCTTGTCTTCTACTTCCAAAGCGCCAGTATTTTGATCCAGACGCGAAGTGAAGCCCGCGGCCGATAATGCTTCACGAGCTGACTGTCTATCCGCCTCAGACATGCCCGGATATACGGAGCGATAGGTAGGTGCGGATACCCAAAGATAAAAGAGCACACATACTGCTAGCGCTACAAGCCCAAAAATCGCCGGCAAAGCTTGCTTTACCGCTGGATTTTCCAAAATTGCCAATGGACCGGTTATCCCTGGTGTCTCAGTTAGTCCGTTACCAAGGTTATCACCCAGGGGGGCGCTGACTTGCCCGCCTAGTCCGGCACTCGGTAAATTCGATGCTGGATTAGGTGCACCGGCGCCTAATGGGCTAGCCATTAGTGCGTTTGAATTTGAATCAAGAGTAGCTTCTGCCATGGGGTTCTCTATTTATTTGCTAATGCGGCTTAGGTCAGTGCCTTAAACCGGCATATTCTTAATGTCTTCGTATGCGCGGACTAACTTATTGCGCACTTGGAGGGTCGCTTCAAAACCAATTGAGGCTTTTTGCATGGCCAAAACGACATCTGTTAGAGGCACGTCCTCGCCTTTTTCGTAGGCATTCTTTAAAGCCATGCTGGTATGGCTGGTCTCGTTGACGTCATTTAACGCATCGACCATAAGGTTGCCAAAACCTTTGCTAGATGTTTGCTCGGCTCCCTGAACTAACTGGCTAAGTGCCGTACCGGTATCTCCACGAACAAGATCGTTGCGACTTTGTTGAGCCCTTATCTGGCTCAGCAAGTCAGCAACCTGAGATTGATAATGATTGCTTACACTGTTCATAATTTACGCCGACCGTCGCTTCGGGATTTGGATACCGCGCTCGCGCATACGCGCAATCTTGTAGCGCAATGTGCGTTGGCTGATGCCCAGAACGTCCGCTGCTTCTTGACGGGTGCGAGTGTTCTTAATGGTGTCTACAATAATGCGGAACTCGTTAGCATCCATTGCGCCCTGTAGCCCAGGACCGGAGTCGCTACGCTGTGTTTCGGGTGCTGGGATGTAGCCATTACCGTTATTCGCTTGCATGGCGAAAGGGTTACTCACACGGTCCAGGCCTTCAGACCAAGCCGAATTTCTGTCCGATTGATGCCTATCAAAATGCTGAACATCGTTATTGCCTTGGTGTTCCGGATAGCCAGAACCATAGCCAGGCGCAACGTTAGCTGAATGAACTTGGCCATAGTTTTCAATGGGATCATCAAAAATTAGGTTAGTTGAATCGATTGTGCCGCCGTTGGTCAAAACGATTGCACGCTGAATAACATTTTCCAGTTCCCGCACGTTACCCGGCCAGGGGTAGGCGAGTAGCTTGGCGGAAGCCTCTGGTGCAAGTTGCAACATGATGTCTTCGCGTCCGTGCTTAACTAAGAAATAGTTCGCCAATGGCAAAATATCGTCTAAGCGCGCAGATAGTCCCGGAACGTTGATACGGAAGGTACTGACTCTGAAATACAAGTCTTCACGAAACATGCCATTGCGAATGGCTGCACGGAGATCTCTGTTGGTAGCTGCGACAATGCGTACGTCAACCCGGTGAGAAACTGCGCTACCCACTGGTAGTATCTCTTTCTCTTGAATCGCTCTGAGTAATTTCGCCTGCAATGCTAGGGTCAGCTCGCCAATCTCATCGAGAAACAGTGTGCCGCCCTGAGCCTGCGTAAAGAATCCGTCTGTGCTTTTGGTGGCACCTGTGAACGCGCCTTTGGCGTGACCGAATAATAAGCTTTCTGCCAATGACTCAGGTAGAGCCGCACAGTTGACGGGAATGAAGGGGCCATCTCTACGCGGTGAAAAGTCATGCGTTAAGCGCGCCAATACCTCTTTACCTGACCCTGTAGGACCACACATTAGCGCGGTCACTTCAGCAGCGCCGACTCTTTCAACCAAAGCCAATAGATGTTGGCTGGTTTCATCGACAAAAACATAGGAGTCATTCTTGAGTAAGCGTAAGCGTGCGAGGCTGGCAATCTTTTCCCAGCGGTGAAGCTGATCGTCACCATCTGCGATCACGTCGTCTACACCGCACTTAATTGCCTCAATCGTGCTGTCCAAGTCGCCAGGAGCAACGCGCAAGACCAAATAGATTTTGGAGCCATAATGCTGCTTGAGCGTACGAATCATTTCAATGTTAGGTAGCTCACGGCGATGCATGCACAAAACACAGGGACCAAAACCATTTTGTTCCACGTAGCGCGCAACTTCGGCTGGGCCCATGCTCTGGGGCCGGAAACCCGCCTTGGTCAGCAATGCCATAACGCTGGTGTCTATTGGAGAGGACTCGTCCCAGATAAGGTCTATTGATTGTTCTTGATACATAAAATCGCTTCGCAAAATAACATTCGATGCATGTCTTTAAGCAAATGCCGTGCCAATAATAAAATTCAATAAAAACAATGGGTTGTGATGGGGTGGCGAATAATTGCCAGTATTTGCCGGCAGTTGCCGTGTGGCGAAAAAGGAAAGTGTCGTTATTTCGACAGGCTACAAAAGTCTCTATGGGCGCTAGACTTTCAATTGTGCGACATCTAAGTCGGTGGCTATTTAGGCGGCAACCACTTTGAGATCGTATTTCTTAATGCGCTCGATGAGGGTTGTTCGTTGCATGCGCAATAATTTTGCGCAACGGCTCACGTTACCGTCGGTTTCGCTCAACGCACGCTGAATAATATCTTGCTCAACGTCGCTCAAAATTCCTTTTAGAGATTGCCCCTGCTGCCGGAAATCATCAAAACCTTGGGCGCGCATAATAATTGATTCAAACTCTCTATCATCTTCGGATAGCTGTGCTTGCGGACCTGCCGCGGCAGGCCCAGCGCGACGCCCATCCGCAGTTTGCGCGGCCGGCGACTCACCATCAAACATCATGTCTAATAAGGAAGACTGTTCTGAGTCACCCACATCATGGGCGAGTTCACCCATGCCCACCGGCAACATAGTAGGCGCTACGTCCTGCACAGACAGACGCTGGCCGGGATGTAGCACCGAGAGTCGATGCATCATATTGGACAATTCACGCACATTGCCCGGCCAATCATAAGCCTTCATTACTCGCAAGAATTTGGCATCTAAGACCAAGGTGGGAGTTTTGTCTGCGGCAAAAATCTTCGCAAAGTGCTCAACCAGGGCAGGCACTTCATCACAACGGTCACGCAGAGGAGCCACACACACTGGCACTACATTGATTCGATAATAAAGGTCAGCACGAAAACGCCCCTCTTTTATCTCCTCTTCAAGATTTCTGTGGGTAGCCGCCACCACTCTAATATCTACGTTAACTGGCTTATTGGAGCCAACTGGGACAACAACCTTCTCTTGGAGCACCCGCAGCAGCTTTACTTGCATGGCCATAGGCATGTCACCTATCTCATCTAAAAACAGCGTGCCAGCGTGTGCAGATTGCACCCTACCGACGTGATCGCTTATGGCCCCGGTAAAGGAACCCTTTTTATGTCCGAAAAGCTCGCTCTCCAAAAGTTCGGCAGGAATTGCTCCACAATTGACAGCTACGAAGGGATGCGCGCTGCGCAAAGATTTATCGTGAATGCCTTGGGCTACCAGTTCTTTACCCGCGCCACTTTCGCCAGTGATCAGCACACTGGCTTCTGTCGGCGCAATTGCACCAATCAGCGATAGCAGATCTTGGGTCGCAGGACTGTTGCCTATGATCGTTTCAGACACTTAACGGGGCTTCTTTAGAAAACTTGTCCGTCAACTTTATAGGAACACCAAAAATTTTGCGATAGCAGGAAAAAGGGGCGTAAAAATCAGTTTCAAATATTTGAATTTTAATCCTGCAGTCTAAAAGATCATTCGGTACAAATTGCCGGCGGCGTATTGTTGCCGCGGTAACGAAACAAAACCAGTGTCATAGCCGCAAACCTGTGAGCTGACGAATAGACATCAATGTGCCTCGCCATAAAATGCCACACGTTATCGGCCCTAACTGATAAGGGAATCTGCTGAAAAGCCGCTGAAAGACTGGAAAAGCTCAGAAATCTCACATAATTCGCCCTTTTTCGGACGAAACATGCAGAAATGGCACGGTAGTTGCTTGAAATGGAGAGAAAGCGCGAGGGCAGCCGCAAGTGGCGAAAAACCGACACAGAGGAAAATTCCCTGTGAGAGGGGTCTTAACTACCCCGGAAATGAGCAAATTCCACTTGCCAGATAGGCCAATTCTTAAACGAGCGCACTTTAAGCTAAAAGTCTCATAGCGCGAGAAATTATCCAACGAAGGAAAAGTTGGCGGATAAACGCAAAGTGAGTGATTATGTATGTGTGCATTAACGGTATACAAATTGAGAAAAACTAAAGTTTTCAAGAATTAGACCGACTACACTAACAATTAATAAAAAAACACCAATCGAAAAATTGCTATGGAAAGTACAGACTATATAAATGCGCTAGGCGCGGGTGCTTCCTTCAATACAAAGACGATTGTTGAAGCTCTTGTAGAAGCGGAAAGAGCGCCTGCAAAGGCTCGTATTGAAAGACGTATTGCCAATTCAGAGGCCTCCATTAGCGGCATGGGCAAAGCAGTGTCCGTGCTCAATGTACTGTCAGCGGCTGCGGAGCGGCTCAACGATGCTTCCGACTTCAAAACCTATGGCGTCAGTAACAGCCAAAAGGATGCCTTCTCAGCGGTCGCAACCAGTGAAGCTAGAACGGGCTCCAGCTCAATTACAGTAAGCCAAATCGCCCAAGAACAGCGCAGCGTTTCAAACGAGTTTACGTCTACCACGGCGGGTCTAAACGGTGGCGCAGCAATTACCCTTTCTATGGTGATTGGCTCTGCCTCAACCACCACGACAAATATCGTTGTAAATGAGCCAACGCTGCAAAATACGGTTACCGCCATTAATAATGCCAACCTAGGCGTTACTGCGGAGATCGTTGATACCGGCGGGAACGGCAGCAACTACAGAATTCAATTAATCGGCTCCACTGGGGCAGAAAAGGCTTTCAGCCTTACTTCGAGTGATAGTTCGCTGAGCTTTTCGTCAGTACAAACGGCTACAGACGCCAACGTTTCCTTGAATGGGGTAGATTTCACCCGATCAACTAATGTCATTGACGATATTCTTTCTGGAGTCACACTGACGCTGAATGGTCCTACGACTGGGGCGGCCTCGCTGGCCATCAACCAAGACAATAGTGAAGCCAGAGCTAACATTGTAGATTTTGTAGCTATATATAATGAAGCGAAACGCCAGTTAGATGAACTTTCAAGCTCTACTGTTGATGGCCCTTTAGCAGGTGACAGTATTTTTCGCTCCATGACCAGACAACTTAGGAACGTGGTACTAAACACCTCGTCTACGCCAGGCGCCAATATAAATACTTTGTCAGATATGGGCATTAGCGTGAACAAAACTGGCCAAATGGAAGTAGACGATAAGAAGTTAGATCTCGCACTTGCAAACAACTACACAGATATAGTCCAAGCATTTTCTGCAAACACCGATGATCAATCAACAAACAGCACTGCCTCTGCAGGTATTGCTGGTGACTTGGCCAAGCTGATTGCAGACGCAACCGCCTCAAACGCTTATCTAAATACCCAGCAAACGTCACTGAAGAGTAGGAACTCTGAGTACGAAGAACAGTTAACTACCCTAGAGGAAAAGATGACTAAGGTAGAAGCTCGCTACACAAGCCAGTTCTTAGCGATGCAGCAGATCATTGAACAAATGAACAGCACCAGCGATAGTATGAAGAGTAGTTTTGAAAACCTGCCGTTTTCTAATAAAAACTAATACTCTGCTCGCCTGATCAAACTCTGGGGCACCATGAGCAACAAAATCAAAAAAAAAGAACCCGTATGCGCAGTGTGTCGCCAGATCCGCTACTTTCTAATGGTGGGCATACCACTGGTAATATTAATCGGCACACAAAACGATTTAGAGCCGCCAGCAGTACCGCTGCATGAGGTAGTCGCTAACTTTATTGTTGTCGCATTGGTCATTGTGGTGTTCTGGAAAATTTGGGAAGCTCGGCAAGAAAAGAAGGCAAGCACAAAAGAATCTAAGGACGAAAAGTAGCGATTCTAGGCGGCGAGCAAAACCCACCGCTATAGAGGCGTCGTTGACGCCTCCAGAGTCCAGTCCAGTCCAGTCCAGTCCAGTCCAGTCCAGTCCAGTCCAGTCCAGTCCAAGTAAATGCTGCGCTGCCTCAGACCCACATCTAGCTTTTATATTCTGCCTTTCACCTTTCGTGTCTTAGTTAAATTTTGCCCTTCAAAATGGTCTTCAAGCGCTGCCATTGAAAATAGGGCTTCGGGTCTATTTATGCAGCTTGGGTTTAACCATTAACACTCGCCTTCCCGCCCCCTGTTTAGATAACACGCGTTTACCGGGGCGACTGCACAAACATCTAGGCACGTCTACACAACTTCGACATAAACCAGCGTTTAGCAATGCACTCAACACTTCCTATATATAGGTAATACTATTTACACACTGTTTGAGTGAGCGCCAACCCCCGCCAGATTGCAGCAAACTTTTGCTGTTAGAAGGTCAAGCGCATGCACTTTGGACAACACACCCTGGTTACAACCGGCAAAACACCTCGGCACAAGCGGCTGGAGCACCTTCCGACCTGCGCACTTTACGCGGGAGTTGCCAAACAACCACAGATGAGCCCTATTCAATCTCCTCACAATGCCTAGAAGTCGGAAAACTTCCTGCCGGTAACCACACATATTTTCCTTACTCTGAAATCCGGCAATAAAAAGCGGCAATGGTTTTCCATACCTACACACCACTTGCCGCTTTAGTGGCAGCCCTCTACCGCTAATTTGCCAACGAATCCGTGAGAAAAAAATAAATTGAAAATAAATTGAAAATACTTTTTTGCCGAATAGGCCTGTTTTTGGCTGTTTTTCGGCCAGTCCCTGCCGCTTTCTTGCCGCATAAAGAAAATTGTCGGATTTAGCTTGCCGCTTTACACCAATAACCTTAAGTGGCGATTTAAAACAGCCTAAAGAACACCCTCAATAACCCGACTAATTCTCTGTCGCAAGAAGCGATTCGCGGAAGGTTCGCAAGAGCACCGCTTACGCAAAACAAACTTTTAGGAGAAGACTTATGTCTTTAGTAGTAAATACAAATGTGAACTCACTCACAGCACAACGGGCTCTTGCTTTTGCCGACTCTCTTCAGGGCGAGGCAATGACAAGATTATCTACTGGTAGCAAGATCAACAGCGCATCTGATGATGCAGCCGGTCTAGCTATTGCACAACGCATGACCTCACAGGTTAACGGTTTGAACATGGCGATTAAAAACGCTAACGACGGCATCTCGCTAACCCAATCGGTTGAAGGTGCGTTAGTAGAAGTTTCGGACATGCTGCAACGATTAAGAGAACTATCGGTACAATCAGCCAACGATACAAATACAGGCGTTGACCGCAAAGCAATCCAAGAAGAAGTAGACCTTCTAGTTGCCGAGATATCTCGCGTATCATCTAACACCCGATTCAACAATCAGCCAGTGCTCGATGGATCTTTCTCAAATAAGACTATTCAAGTTGGCACCCAAGCTGGCGAGACCATTAACATCACTTTAGAGTCTTCTAATGCAGATAAGTTGGGCGCATACAGTGTAACCGGCGATCTAGTCCAAGCCAGCGCTGGATTCGGTAGCGGACAACTTGTTAACCAAACTGACGCATCCGATGACATCATAATTAATGGTGACAGCATATCACGTACAATTGATGTTGCTGCAAACGATAGTGCAAAGGACGTTGCATCTAAGATTAATGCTGTAAGCGGTGCTACAGGCGTTTCGGCAGAAGCTAAGACTTACGCACAGTTCTATAGCATGTCGGCTAGCGACGAAACCATGAGCGTTAAGATCAATAACAAGACCACTGGCGACTTTGTCTTTAGTTCCTCTAACGTGAACGATGCGGTTGACAAAATTAACGCCATTTCCGGTACAACCGGGGTCAGCGCAAAAGCTAATGACTCCAATCAGGTGATTTTGTATAGTGCTACAGGTTCCGACATTTTGGTTGAGAATGAGAAAGCTTCAACTGCTCTTCGCTTAAAGACAGTGGGTAACGATGGTGTGCAGACAGTGGCAAAACAGTCCACTCATGGAAATGCAACGAAAGCTGCTGAGTTTGCGGACAGCACAGCGCATACGATTACTAACAACACCACAGGGGCAACTGCAGAATTCACTACCGGTTCAGCCGCTACTGAAACAGCGTTCACCTACAGCACAAAGATCAACGATGCTTTAGGTGCAACCGTAGGTACAAAAGCGAACAGAGTTTCGACCACTGACGTAACTTCTATAGCAACGGGTTCCTACTACTTAAAGCATGAACCCACCGGCGATACTTTCAAGCTTAGCTTGGGCGCTGCTACAGAAGCGGGTTGGACTGCAGCCATTGCCGCAGCAACTTACGAAGGCGGCGAGCACGACGGTCAAACTCGGGATATGTCCGGTATGTTGACCGCTTCAACGGTAGATTCAAAGCTACAGATCACGGGCAACCGCGTATTTGGCGACTTCGATGTCTACAGCGATGCGATCACCTCACAGAACATCATGAATATTTCCAGCACGCTCAACTCGGTAGGGGTAGAGGGTACGGGTATTGAAGTGACCAGCGCACGCGGCGGAGCTGTGGGTACAGAGCTAGGTTCGGGTGCAGCAGTAATTGCTACGGCTGACGTCACCACAGCCGACATGATGAACCACCTTGCAACCTCAGCTGTGGCTGATGGCTCTGCAGGAACATTGTCTGGAACAACCTATACATTTGATGAAGACACTTCTATTTCGTTAGATCTATCCGCGGCGGTTGCTGGCGCAACAGTAACCCTTACAGGTACTGACAGAGACGGCAGATCGGTTTCTGAAACCCTAGACTTGGCTGCAGGTACGGTCGTAGAGTCTCAGTTTCAATATAAGACGCTAACAGGAATGTCTGCGAACGCAGCTCTGAATACAGATACAACCGCTGCTCTTTCCGTGAAGGGTAACCTTGCGTCAGATAGCTTCACCTTCAGCGGTGCTCGAGAATACGGTGACTTTAAGGTTGGCACCACTGCTGCACCGACAGTAAACTTGCTGACTGTGGTAACTGCCGGCGATAAGGACACCCAAGATCTAGAGTTAGGCGTAGCAGGGTTAACCGATGCCGGCACTATTCAAGGCACTATGTCTTTGTCTTCAAGCAAGATCTTCACCGTGACTCAGCAGGGTACTGAAGAGGCGTACAGCGGTGGGCCGCAGAACGATAACTACTTTACAACTGGATCTTCAACGCTGAATACCGTTTCAAACGTTGATCTTCGGACACAAAGTGGGGCTAGTGCAGCACTGGCGATCATTGACGGCGCAATTGAGAAGATTTCTTCAATGAGAGCGGACCTAGGTGCCATTGAAAATCGCTTAGACCACACCGTAAGCAACTTGATGAACATTTCCGAAAACACGGAAGCTGCTCGCTCAAGGATTCAAGATGCGGATTTCGCAGCTGAATCTGCCAAACTGTCTAAGGCCCAGGTCTTAAAGCAGGCTGGTGTTGGCATGTTGGCACAAGCGAACGCTGGCTCACAGCTAGTACTTCAGCTTCTTCAGTAATAGCTCCCCCCTTTAGCTATCTACATTACTGAAACGAATAAGGCCGCCAGAGAAATCTGGCGGCTTTTTCTTTGGCTGCAATAACCCACCGGCCTATTACGCAAAGTCTAAGCGCTCCTTACAGCACAAATTGGCATACTTAAACTTATTAGCGACACAACGCTACAGGCTGCCTAGGCCACCCACCTCTTGAGCTTCCCAGAGTCTCGACTTGCTCCGACCTTTGCGAAAACTCTCACTAAGACTCTCACTAAGACCAACAACCCTCTAGCCGAGCCGATTCTATTGAAGCATAGAGACTACGCTGCACTTAAATGGGCTGAAGCGGATACTATGAGCTATGAGCCAAGCACTACTTTCACTACTTTAGTTATTTTTGTGAACTGGGTGGTCGGGAAGTCAAAAACCACACTGCTACCAGCCCAGCGTGACGCCTTTATTAACTGCCTAAAGTCGCGCTAGTAGCCTGGATCCTGAAGTCAGATCGCCGGCATCTCAATACAGGTAGGGGCGTTACAACCTCAAACTAACCATCACCCGCCCGGTTGTTAAAGAACAGAACGGTGCCAACGTATAAAAAGTTACAGCGAATTATCGCAACCAACCCGGGCACAGCGGCCTTTCTCGCTCGCCCTTTCCCACGAAAAAAATAGCAATAAAGTGGCCGGGTAGCGTTGCGCCCAACGCAATACCCCAATTTAGAGCTGAATAATTTTTTGTACTTTGTAATTATTCACCAACCACCATGCCAACAGCTCGATGGTGCTATTAACACACGTAATACCATGCTGAATGCGTTGGCTCTCGCCCTAACTAATGGGGTCTTAGTCTAGATCTATAAACCAGCCCATTAACCCAGCCAAATCAGGCACCGGCAATTATTTGCCGTTTTTTGTCATTTTCTTGCAAAAAAACCTAAAGGTTCAGCAAAAGCACCCGACTAACTCTTCGAAGACGGCAAAAGTTTGCCGCCTTTGTTGGTTTTCGGCAAGAAATTGCCGTACGCCAGCAACTTTAAGTTGCGAAGTATGGGAGTGCCTTTAGCGGGGCACTCATCA
>OJIR01000007.1_pt1 | contig 82317 bp, 72 predicted proteins | sample 1595711 | NCBI WGS metagenome assembly OJIR01 (sample SAMN05416846, study PRJEB24817) | seawater metagenome | isolation source: Sea water | place: Canada:Atlantic | collected 2013-07
GTGTGGCTGGAATTATTGGTCAGTGTGGTGGCGGTTGTACGTGTTGTACCTGCCATTGTTGGGTAGATGCCTCTTGGGTTGAAAAGTTAGCAAAGCCTCATCGAGATGAAGAAGACCTTTTGGCCTATGCCATTGGCCTTGAGGACAATAGTCGTCTTGCCTGTCAAATTAGATTAAGTGAGGACTTGGACGGCCTTGTGGTGACAATACCGTCCGAGTAAGTCGCTCTTAAATACAGAGTAATCTCGGAGTAACTTTAGAATAATGGCAGAGGGATTTCAGAGTGATCTCCGAGAAATCCCCACTCGATCTAAAAGCTATTACTCAGCTGATGCTTCGGCTTCAGGAGAGGCTTGGGCTTTGTTCATCTGCATGGCGCTGAACAACAAAATTGCCGCCATCACTATCTCTGCAACGATAAATACCACCGTGAGGTCTGCGCCGTGAACGGCCCAAGCTAGGGTGCGGAATATCGCGGCAAGGGTGAGCATCAGTGCTACCGCCTGCAGCCAATGTCCCTGCTGACGAGTAGCGCCAAGAAAACACAAGAGTGTGCCGCCAATAAAGAAAGAGGACATATCGCCAATTTGCGTGCTGCGACCAATGCCGTCCAGTAGCGGCATACCTAAGCTGAGTGCGGCGGCAGTTGGATCAATGACCCAAGTGACCGCTGTAGAGGTTAATACCAAACCCACAAGACCCGCTAAAATTCGTGGCAACATAATTTCTCTCCCAATAATTAGTGAAAGCCTAGTCTAGTGGATTGCGTACCGCATTCCATAGCCGGTGGTCGATTTATGAATGTGCTCAATAGTGCTGGCGGAGTGCTCTGTTGTGCCCAGTTTCTGTCGGCCCCCAGCAAAAATTCAACAACGACGCTAAGCGCATTATCTTTACCTAATCGCTACTTACTATCTGATGAGTGGGCGGTATGATATGAACGCTACTGAATCTAATGGTTAAGGAAATTTTATGCCGCTTACTGGAAAGAAAATGGTCATTACTGGCGCAGCCGGTGGCCTAGGTGCGGGCGTTGCCCGAGTGGCCAAGCGCCAAGGTGCAGAGGTGGTTTTACTTGATGTGATTGAAGATTTTCAGTCAGATCTTGGTCAGACTTTTAGCGTAGATTTGACCGATTCGGACAATGTAGAGGCATGTTTTGAGGCCATTGGCCCTTTCGATATTGTTGCCAACATTGCTGGTGGTTTTGATATGGGGCCAGAGGTACACCAAACGGATGACGCCCTTTGGGATGCGCTGTTTGATATTAACGTCACCACTTTGCGCAGGGTGTTATCGGCTGCCACGCCGCGTTTGCTGGCCAACGGCGGTGGCCGAATCATAAACGTAGGCGCGGTGGGTGCATTAAAAGGCGGACCGAATATGGGCGCTTATCTGGCGTCCAAGTCTGTCGTCATGCGCTTGACTGAGTCGCTCAGCGAAGAAGTGAAGGGTCAAGGTATTAACGTGAACGCAGTGTTGCCCAGTGTGATTAATACCGCCAGGAATCGTCAAGATATGCCAGATGCAGACTTTACGCTGTGGGTAGACCCGGAAGATTTGGGTCAGGTGGTTTGTTTTCTTGGTTCAGATGCCGCCAAAGCAATCCACGGTGCGTTGATACCGGTAAATGGTCTTATCTAGTTGAGACCGCCAGTTGAGATAGCTAGGCGAGATAGCAGGGTCGCCAACTAGTCAAAAGCAAAGTTCTACTCTCGGCCCACTTGGTGGGCCTTTCCTAGGTGCTGTTGTAGATGTTGTTGTAGGTACTGTTGTAGGTACAGTTAAAGACTATTCCTTAGCGCCTATTCCATAATCGGTATAGAGAACGCAGCATTTTGTGTCTCACCATCAGGCCAGCGCTGAGTCACGGTTTTGGTTTGGGTGTAAAAACGCACACCTTCCATACCGTGTTGGTTGGCATCGCCAAAGGCAGAGCGTTTCCATCCGCCAAAGCTGTGATAGGCCACAGGCACCGGAATGGGCACGTTAATGCCAACCATGCCCACGTTCACTCTTTGCGCGAAGTCTCTGGCTGCGCCGCCGCTACGGGTAAAGATGGCTACGCCGTTACCGTATTGATGTTCGGAAGGCCGTTGCAGGGCTGATTCAAAATTGTCTTCTCTAAGCACTTGCAGTACGGGGCCAAAAATCTCGTCTTTGTAGCTTTGCATGGTGGGTTTAACGTTGTCGAAAAGCGTAGGGCCGACAAAAAAGCCTTTTTCATAGCCTTGCAGTGAGAAGTTACGACCATCAACAATAAGGTCTGCACCTTCGTCTACGCCCATCTGAATATAGTTTTCAATCTTCTCTTTATGTACTGAAGAAACCACGGGGCCGTAATCTGCCTTGGGATCAGTAGATATACCCACTTTGAGCTTATCTAATTCTTTAGTCATTGCGTCTACAAAGCGATCGCCGGTCTCATTACCCACCGCCACAACTGTGGACAAAGCCATACAACGCTCGCCAGCCGATCCATAAGCCGCGCCAGTGATGTCTTGTACTGCCTGCTGCATATCTGCGTCTGGCAAGATAATACCGTGATTCTTAGCGCCGCCCATGGCTTGCACACGCTTGCCGTGCTCAGCACAGCTACGATACACATAGTGGGCAATATCAGACGACCCAACAAAGCTCACTGCTCTGACAGATGGGTTGGCAATAATGGCGTCCACTGCCTCTTTATCACCATTCACCACGTTCAGTACGCCGGGAGGTGCACCCGCTTCCAGCATCAGTTCGGCCAACCGCATGGGAACACCGGGATCTTTTTCTGAAGGCTTAAGAATGAACGTACAGCCGGTGGCGATTGCCACCCCAAACATCCACATGGGAATCATTGCAGGGAAGTTGAATGGCGTAATACCAGCCACTACACCAATGGCTTGGCGCATGCTGTAAACGTCAATACCTGGGCCGGCGCCTTGGGTATATTCGCCTTTCATAAGGTGGGGTATGCCACAGGCGAACTCGATCACATCTAGCCCACGCTGAATATCGCCGTGAGAGTCAGCCAGTACTTTGCCGTGTTCCTCGGACAAAATGAGGGCCAATTCGTCGGCATGGGCCTCAACTAAGGATTTAAATTTGAACATAACCCGAGCGCGACGCTGGGGGTTCATACCGGACCATTCTGGGAATGCAGCTTGGGCAGCGGCAATGGCTGCGTCTACTTCACTTGTGCTGGCCAAGCTTACCGAGCCAGAGATCTCACCCAGCGAGGGGTTGTACACGTCGCTTGTCCGCCCGGAAGTGCCTTGTACAACCTCGCCATTGATAAAGTGCTGATATGCCTTGCTCATTGTTTTTCTTCCCTATCCCAAATAACAAAAAATTTATGAAACTAGTTTATTCCTACCGGCGTAAGAATAATATCTTGCAGGAAAGGTAAAATGTATGGCGGGGTGATTTAATAGCGATCGCAGCGCGGTGAGCCTGCAGAACCTGCCGTTATCTTTAACGCTGGCCGTAAAGGCAAAAATTTAGAGAGTGAAAATAGTGAGTGAAAAACCCGTAGTGGTGCTGACCCGGCGCTGGCCTGAAGCCATTGAAGCGCAAATGGCGAAGATGTTTGATCTGCGCGTAAATGCCAGCGACCAACCTATGAGCCGAGAACAGCTTGCCCAAGCATTACTAGATGCCGACGTCGTGTGTCCCACTGTGACAGATAAGATAGACGCGCAATTACTCTCAGCGCCCAATTTGCGTACACGTTTGCTAGCAAACTTTGGTGTGGGTTTTAACCATATAGATGTCGCCGCGGCACAAGCACAGGGCATTGCAGTGACTAATACCCCCGGCGTATTGACTGACGCCACTGCAGAAATCGCCATGACCTTACTGCTCACCAGTGCGCGCAGAACTGGTGAGGGCGAGCGCCTAGTTCGGTCTGGTGACTGGGACGGTTGGCGGCCCACGCATATGCTCTCTACCCAGGTCACGGGTAAAACTTTAGGAATTATTGGCATGGGGCGTATTGGCACTGCTCTGGCGCGCCAGGCTCATCATGGTTTCGGCATGTCGATTTTATATACTGCGCGAAATCCTAGGCCCCAGTCTGAAGAAATAGAACTGGGTGCGGTGCGTTGTGAGATCGACGAGTTATTGCGGCGCGCAGATTTTGTCAGCATCAATTGTCCTGCAACCCCTGAAACTCAAAATCTAATTAATTTAGCCAAGCTCAAACTCATGCAACCACGCGCGCATTTAATTAATACAGCCAGAGGCGATATTATCAATGAAGCAGACTTAGTCACCGCACTGAGTACTGGGGTTATTGCAGGTGCAGGGTTAGACGTGTTTGTGGATGAACCAAATGTGTCACAAGCTCTTATGGATTTGCAGCAAGTGGTATTGTTGCCGCACATGGGCAGCGGCACTGTGGAAACCCGCGAGGCCATGGGCAACTGTGCGCTGGTAAACATTCAAGCATTTTTCGCCCAACAGCCTTTGCCCAATCAGGTATAGACTATTATTTGTTATGAGACAGCCAAAAATGAGGGTAATCAGTGAACAGCAACGAAACCGTTTGGCAACGCGTAAAAGCCGACTGGGCCATTAGACCGGTATGGATGAATTCGATTTTCTATTTTTGTCTATTCATGACATTTATCTATATGCCCTTCGACATGTTTTATAAACCGGCAGCTAACGACCACGAAATATGGTTTGGTTTTGCGTTAACCGGATGGTGGGCCGAGGCCACGGAACCCCTGCACTGGATGATTTACGCTGCCGGTGCTTACGGATTCGCGGAGATGAAGCGTTGGATGTGGCCCTGGGCAGCTGTGTACGCAGCCCAGGTGGTGATTGCTATGGTAGTCTGGAATTTGCTTAACCCGCGCGGAGGCGGTGTGACCAGTGGGCTAATCGCAGGCGCAATATTTATGTTGCCGTTGGTTGCGCTGATTCGAGCCAGAGCGAGATTTACTAATTGAGGTTTACTCAGAGAGTGAGCGCTTCACGAGCCGTTGATAAAGATACCAACAATAATTCCAACTAAAGCTTACTGAAAAGTAATGCTAAAAAGCGCTAACAAAAGCACTAACAAAAAATGATAAACGAGGAGAAAAATATGAGTACGAGCACATTGCCTGATTGGGCAGCAGAACATATGAAGAACTATCTAGCCACAGATGGAGAAGATGGGCACATCTGGCGTGGTGTACCAACGCTGTTGTTAACCACTACAGGTCGTAAAAGTGGAGAGCCTCGTATGCTGCCGCTGATTTATGGCAAGCATGGTGACGACGTTGTCATTATCGCGTCCAAAGGCGGCCACACAGATCATCCTAGTTGGTATGTCAATTTGGACGCAAATCCGGCGGTAGAAGTACAGGTAGCCGCAGATAAATTTTCAGCCACTGCGATAACAATCACAGATGAACGTCGTCAGGCCATGTGGGATGCGTTAGCTGAAATTTGGCCGCCATACATCGAGTACCAAGAAAAGACAGATCGCCAGATACCTGTAGTTCTTCTGCAAAGAAACTAAACAAAGAAACTAAATGAAGAAGGCAAAAGGCGAGACTGAAGCCGCAAATTTTTTTAAGGATATAGGGCAAAGAGTTAATAGGCAAAACTAGGGCAGGGGACTGACCTAGTTTTGTGTTTTTGATTGTCGATATTAGGCTCTGAAGACGTTAGGCAGCCGCGAAGTGCGCGATGTAGATTACAGCGTCTCGAAGATCGAAAATAAACGAAAAACTGATAACGAAAGTTAGTGTTCCAGCCCAGATTTTGAATGCCTGGCTGTGTTCAGGATCGAAAAACGGCAGCCTGGTTAGTAGAAGCACTAATGCGGGTGTCCAGCAAATAATATGCATAATGGCGATAGCGCCGGAAAGGAAAGGTAAGCCCAGCGCGCCAAATATGGCAGCACCGCTCGACGCCGATAAAATAAAACCACCTGCAGCCCATCTAGCAATAGGCTGCCTCCACGCGAATACAAATAAGCCAATAGCAAAAGTTAGGACCATGAAGGCTACCCAGGCCTGCACCCATATTGGTGAAACGCTCATACCCTGCGCATCAAAATATTGTAAAGCCCCGTGACCTTTCTCGTACTGCTCGGCGCTGACGGCGTTAAGGCTTATGAGCAAACATATTACTGCCGTAATAGAGCCGTAAATCTGCGTAGCTTTTGTTTTCATTTTGATTACCTATGGTTGAGTGTTTAGTGGGTAAAACCAGATGATATTTGAGTTTAATATCTAAGTAGCAGTAAGCATTAACCAAAGAGCGCTTCGCTTAGACCGTTGGTCGGCTGCGCCGACCCGAGTCGGGGTTGCGAGTTGGTAGGATAGAATGACGGTAGACCGGTTATGCAGTTTGGGCCGCAGGTCTATTGGGGAAATTAATATTCTTTCGTGCGCTGTACTCAACGAGGCAAAGCGCAAAGTTTTAAATGCGGAGTATCGGCAGATGGCGCAAATACGCTACATCGTTTTAGACGTTGAACAGTCAATAGAATTTTATACTTCCAAACTTGGATTCGAATTGAAGCAACAATTTGGACCCGCTATGGCGATTGTCTCATTTGGCGATATAGATCTTTGGCTTGCTGGTCCTCAAGCTTCCGCGTCAAAACCAATGTTGGATGGGGCAAAACCATTACCTGGTGGGTGGGCGCGGTTTGTTTTACCCGTTACAAATCTTGACGAGCTAGTTCCTCGCCTACTGTCTGAAGGTATAGATTTTAAGAGCGAAATTGTTGTTGGCCCTGGTGGTAGACAGGCGCTCTGCGTTGATCCATCTGGTAACGTCATAGAATTGTTTGAGATAAGCGGTTAGAGATTCCCGACTAAATGTGAGGTTTGAGGGACCACTATTGCATCTATTGCAAATAGAATAGAGGCTAATAAAATCTTGGAAAAATTGTGAATATGGTTTTAAACGTAGGCGGCAACAGTAGGGAGATTGCGATAGCAAGCCAATACCATTGCTGGCAGCAAGACTTGCTCGATATTGATGCGAGCCAGAAGCCTGACATTTTGGCTGATGCGAGAGAGTTGACCGAGCAACAGGCCGAGATTTACGACGCAGTGTACTGCCCCCACAATTTGGAGCACTACTACCTATATGATGCCAAGAAAGTTTTGCAAGGTTTTAGACACGTCTTAAAACCTAATGGACATGCCTATATTACGGTGCCTGATATGAGGCAAGTGATGGAGCGGGTGGTTAACGAAAATTTAGCTATAACTGATATTTTGTATCAATCACCTATGGGACCTATTCATGTCTATGACGTACTTTACGGGCACCAGGAGAAAATTGAATACAGTGGAGAGGAGTACTTTGCGCATAAAATTGGTTTTACTCTCAGGTCTCTGCGCCAGATATTGCTGGACGCGGATTTTCCAATCGTAGCAATTTCAGTCGCTCGGCTAAATCTCTCGGCGATAGCCTTTATGCGACAGCCAACTGAAGCGCAATGTAATTTGTTTGGGATTGTGTATGAAAATTAATCGGCGCATGTTGCGTATGTGTTTTAGCATTCCCCCAAACAGGTTGTTGGCGGGCCTTCCTCATGGCTGTTGATATATCTAATAGGAAAAAAACGGCGCTGCTATCAGCGTTGTTAAGGGGTGCTCGTTTGTCTTTGCAGTTGAGGGACAAGAAATTGTTGCATGGTTTAGTTCCATTTCAGGGCTGGAGAAGATATTTGTTGATGGCGCTTTAGTTTCTTTGCAAAGAAATTTTTCCAAAGATTCCAATAATTATTTCACTTTGGGGGAGAACGAATATTCGATAAATTTGCATGTCGTCAGTCTTTTCAGTGGTCCCTTTGTATGTAGTTTAAAGAAAAACTCGTTGGACTATAGGCGGCAAAAACTGGTTTTTCCGCAACCGCTTAGGAGTTTGTGGAAATTATTACTTCTGACTGGATTACCGATTTTTATTATTTTCGCGGCTTTGATTGCACATTTTTCAATGTATGGGGTGCCGCTTCAAGATCATACTTATTACTTTTTTATTGCATTAGCATTGCTTGCATTCCCCACAGCTTTAAGCCTTTTAGGTTGGTCTAAGCCGGTGATTGAGGTTGTAGACGATGTGGCCGAGGGGTAATCCGATGATTAGTCGCTTGGGAAATAGATTTTTCCATTTCATGAAAGATCTCATACGACTGGAGGTGAATCTAACACATGTCTTTAAAACGTAATGCACAGTCCACACTCAAATGGAAAAGATGGGTTGCTGAAAATAGACAAGAACTCATCAATTCTGGTGTGCCGGAGGAAATATACAAAAACCAAATGCGTTGGTCATTACTGCTACAAGAGGGTTTTGATTATGAAAAATCTTGGGGGCCAGAAATGTTGTGTCTTGATGAGGCAAGGGTGCTTCACGCATTACTCCTAGCAAACAGCGAGGAGTTCGATGTAATTGCACTGAGTCAGGACTTAGAGGCGAAATTTTCGTCAGCTTTTAATGCAGCAGAATCGTAAACCTTAGGTTGTTGTGAACCGCGCATTAAGGGCATTGCGCCAATGTGTTCTTAAGTAAATTTATGTAGTTCCCCGCCGTAAATATTCCGCTGCATTGCCTGTGACAATACTAAGTACTGGCTCTAAAAATCGAAAGTCTAGGAAAATGCTTAATAATGTTGCCAACATTTTGGCTCTCAAAATTCTGTTACTCACTGTAAATACATTTGCGGTTTGTCCATTAATTGCTGCTGAAACTGGCTCTCTCTCATGGATAAAGAGCGCCTCCGCTGAAACTCGAGCGGGCCTTAAAAACTATTCTGTGCACGAGTTTCGTTTCGGCGGTGAATCCGCTGAGGGTGCTAGCGGTTTCGGTTATGTAAATAGTGTTGGCGAAGTAAAATATGTCGAAGTCACTTACTCGGGTGAAAGGGGTTTTGTGGATTATGAGTATTACTATTTTACGGGTACTCCTTACTTCGCGCTGGAACAAAGACATATTTATAACGTACCATTTTATATGACAGAAAAAGTGGTAGAAGAGTGGCGAGAGGAGGGTATAGAAGCGGAAGCTTTTGACCCCAAAAAAACTAATCTTATTGAGCGCAGATATTATTTCCGTGACGGAGTACTGATGAAGTCGCTCGGTACGGTGCAGGAAGACGCGCTAGGCAATGAGGGTGGGCTAAAAATATATGCTGCTGCCATTAAAAATCGTCAAAGGCTACTAGACTCACTGAGTAAGTAGCGTGAAGTTCTACAGTTACCCTAATGTTGTCGCAAGCGCGCGATGGTTAAAACTATTAGTCAGGTGATTGAAACGCTGTTTTTTAACTGAGATCTAGGATTTTTTTTCGTCAAATTTTCTCGAGCTTGCTTTTCAAGCATAATGAAAATTTCTGCTGTGTGATAAATCACTTGTCGCTGAAGAAATGAGTGTAAAACACTTGCTCTTGCCGGTTGATATCAGTGTTTGTGTCTAGTCTTTCGCCAGACAATGCGCAGAACATAAAACAACGCGAACAGAATAACGAGCCAAGGTAATAAGTAGGCGCCTGCTTCAATAACTTCGGCTATCGCGTGTGAGAAGTTCTCTGCAAAATCACCTAAAGAGTTTGCTATGGGGTCCCAAAAAGAAACATAAGAAACAGCATTTAACGAGATTGAGACAACATCCATTCTAGTGCGTTTAAGTAATCTAGCTTTTTCGCCCTCGGTGTATTCGATATCCGATTGAACTTTAGACAGTTCTTGGGCAACTTTTATCAATGACTCCACGTTACTGTCTGTCTTCTTTTCCAGTTCAAGCAAACGAGCCCGATACTGAGTAAGCATTTCAAGGCGCTTGCCGCCGTTGATAATTGCATCTTGAAGGTCTTCAACATCTGTTGATTTCCCAGCTATAGTGCCCTTTTCTGAAGCAGAATTTAGCAGAGCGGCTACACCCTGCGGCAAAATTCTCACCTGAATAACGGCGGACGGATAACTTCCAATATTCAAACTGGAGTGGAGCATTGTGCACTGGTGCGCAGCATCTCTTGCACAGAGCGAAGAAATTTTCTCAAAAGTCTCTTGTATCTCATCTTCGGCAAGAGTGATTGTAAGTCGGTGCTCGTATGCTAGATATTGGCCTCTCTTTTGCTGTTCAGATTGCTCGGGGGTGCTATCTGCCAGCTCAACATAACTTAAACTATCTTGAGATTCGCTTGAACAACCGAGCAGAGTGACAAGTAACAGGCTGGGCAACAGGTGTTTAAAGTAATTCAAGTTTCTGATCTCTTTCGTGTATTTGCTTTAGGTATACGTTGTGGGTTTTTGGATAACTAGAAAAAGTAAGATTAAGGAAATGCCCACAATATGCCCTAAAGAGTCGTTGTTACTTGAGAATGCATATTGGACCAAAGGTACTTTGGATCAATGGCGGTATTTCTGCGACGGGCTTTATGCCCTGTGCAATAAAACTCATGTTGCCTAAACGTTCGGTTGGGCTTGGGGATTAATATTACTGCTACTCGAACTAAAGTGGTGAAGTAGAGCTTGAGTCGATTGGATTGTAATAGCGGCAGTTTTTGTTACAAATAATATCCGATTATCTAAATGTGGGTTTATGACAGCTGAGCAACTAGATAGAAAACAGCGGGCGTTAAGTCAGGCTATGAAGCAACATACGTCTTTGACAGCGAGGCGTTGACGCATAATTAACACTGAAAACTCGCAGCCTTATGGTAAGTGGGGATAAAGCATCGGAGCTTAGGGTCTTTTGTTAGGCGTCGATGGTCCGCAGTCTAAAGTTTCGTGAGTAAACTCACCGCAATTCAATACATGACGATGGCGGTGCGCATTAGCTTAACTCTTCAGACTCAGTCTGCGTCTGCGGCTCTTTCTGGCGCCACAAAAACACGCCGACAATAATTAGCACAACGCCTTGTAGCAACAAAATCGCGTCGTTTATTCCCATCAAAACACTAATACCAAATAGCCCGCTCATTGAGAGTAGAGCTACAACTTTAACCTTGCGGGTGATTGTGCGGTTGGTTTGCCAGTTAACTATGGGTGGCCCTAAGGTTGGGTGATTAACCAGCCAGTGGTGCATTTGCTGGGAGCCACGGCTGAAGCATACTGCGGCTGCCAGCAAGAAGGGTGTGGTGGGCAGTAGAGGCAGCACAATGCCGACAACGCCCAGAATGACAAACAGCCAACCTAACCCTATCCATACGTATTTCATTTCTATCCTAAGCCTAGCCTTTTGGCGTAGATCTTTTTAAAACAGTCATCCCATGCTGTCTTGGGTGTTGGTTTTTTGCAATAGCTGGCAGCTGTACAGTTTTTAATTGCGCTTTAGATGAGGGCGGTTATGTCCTTCTTAGTTGGGCGTAAAAAATCTCCTTGTCTAGAGTTGTTGTTCGAGCTAAATAGTAGAGAATGCTAGGGGAGGAGTTTTTGTGTGTGGGTGTCTGGTGCCGCTGTGATTGTTGCAATGATGGTGGGCAGCGCGCGTAGCTAGGGCGCTTTGCTGCTTTAAAAGTCAGCGAGCAAATCTAGGCCAACGGTTACTGGGGAGCGGATATGTCTGAGGGGACTGAAGTGGATGCGGCCAACAGGCGTTTGCTGTTTGTGCTGTCGAATTTAGCCATTTTTATGATTGGCCTTGGTTTTGCTGTGCGTGCAGCCATTGCCGGTGATTTGCAGGCTGATCTGTTTAATGTCTTGGACCTTGCGCGATCTGCCACCATGGTTGGCGAGGTGCTCGCTGCTACCTTTATTGGCTTTGCCCTCACGCTGCTTTTCGGTGCGGCCTTGGTCGATTTGATCGGTATGCGCCGCATGCTGTTGTTTGCAGCCGCAGGCTATTTTTTTGGCAGTATCGCCGTTGTGGGGGCATCTCTTATGCAGCCTTCCACAGGCGCTTATTGGCTGGTGTATGGCGGCTTATTACTCACTGGCCTAGGTTGGGGGGCAGTTGAAGCGGCTACCAATCCGTTGATTGCGGCTATTTATCCTGAAGAAAAAACTCACCGTTTGAATATTCTCCACGCTTGGTGGCCTGCGGGTATTGTTGCCGGTGGTTTGTTGGGTTTACTCATCGCTCAACTGGGCTGGGTTTGGCAGATTAATCTGCTTATTCTGATGGTGCCGGCGGTGATTTTGGTGGTTCTTGCGGTGAAGGCAGACTTCCCTGTCACCGAGAGAGTGGCTATGGGATTGTCCTACGGCGATATGTGGGCGCAGCTGCGTACATCGCCGGGTTTCATTATTTGGTTTCTTTGCATGATGGGTACGGTGACTGCAGAGCTTGCCCCCGGTCAGTGGGTGAATTTGGCTTTGAGCAATATTGTAGGTATGCCTGGGATTTGGGTGCTTATATACGTCAATTTGCTTGTTTTTATCGGTCGGCATTTTGCCGGACCAGTGGTCAGCCGTATTTCCAGTCCCGGCTTGTTGACCCTCAGCTGCGCTCTCGCGGCGCCAGGTTTGTATTTACTTGCCTTGGCTGACTCGCCAATTACCGCATTTGCCGCAGCAACTATCTGGGCCGTAGGTATCTGTTACATGTATCCCACCATGCTTGGTTGTGTGGCCGAGCGATATCCAGCCGGTGGCGCCCTAATGTTAGGTCTTATGGGCTTTGCTGGCGGTTTAGCTACGCAGTTTGTGTTGCCTTTCATGGGCGCAATTTTTGATAGCGCTAAAATTTCTGCAGCGGGTGGGGTCGATGCATTACGTGGTCTAAATAGTGATGAGCTGGCAACTATCATTCGCGTGGCGTCAGTTGAATCATTCCAAGTGGTGGCGGTTGTGCCATTGGCATTGGTGCCAGTTTTCACGATATTGTGGTTGCGAGAACGTAAGCTGCAAAAAGCGGCGCTATAGAGATCACTAAAGAGTAGTCTCTGGTAGCGTATGCAGTTGGATTTTGCTGCAAAGTTAGAAGGTTCTGGTGGTTTTGCATTTGAGTTTTTGGGTTCGAAAACACTCGATGAAGAGTGAATTTGTAGAGGGGTTTTATGCAACGGCGTGACGTACTAAAAAGTTTGGCTGTGGTGCTTGGAGGCGCAGTTTCGCATTCGTGTTCTCAAGCGGTAGAAGTACCTGCTGCTCAGCGTGTCGCTGTGGCGGGCGTCATGACAGATGAGCAACGCGCGGCAGTTTATCGGTGCGCTGATCTTATTATTCCCGTCACAGATACGCCTGGGGCCATTGACGCTGGGGTCGATGAATTCCTCGATTATGTGATCTCCGTTTGGTACCAAGAGGACGAGCGCGAGGTGTTTTTTGCTGGTTTGGCGCAGATGCTAGCGGAAGCTCAAGGAGCTTATGGGCAGCACTTTATTGCACTCAAAGAGTCAGAACAGGTGGCATTATTGCAAGCAGCGCAGGGCCGTGAGCTGACATCCAACCCCTTAGACTTTGGCGAGTCTGGCGGCGGTTTTTTCAAAAAGATCAAAGAACTAACAGTGACTGGTTATTACACCTCCAAAGTTGGCGCAACCATAGAGCGCAAGTATGTGCCCATGCCAGGTTTCTACGATGGTGACTACAAATTCAGCGAGGTGGGTCGGTTATGGGCAAAATAGACACAATAGACACAACTCAAGAAGTAGATGCCATTGTCATTGGATCGGGCATTACCGGTGGCTGGGCGGCTAAAGAACTCAGTGAAAAAGGTTTAAAAGTGCTGATGTTGGAACGGGGCAAACCCCTTGAACACGGCACGGGTTATGTAGGCGAGCACCAGCCGCCTTGGGAGCGCAACAACAAAGGCATGCGCCCGCGAGAGCTTTACAAAGACGAGTATGAAATTCAGTCCACGTCTTATGCTTTTGATGAGACCACTCGACATTTTTGGAACAACGACGCGCAGAATCCTTACGATTTTAACGAGCAAGATCCGTTTCACTGGGTCAGGGCTGACGTTGTGGGCGGTCGCTCGCTATTGTGGGCGCGCCAGAGCTATCGCTGGAGCGATTTAGATTTTGAGGCGAACAAGAAAGAAGGCATTGGTATTGACTGGCCTATTCGCTACAAAGATCTGGCGCCTTGGTACTCCTATGTTGAGAAATTTATTGGCGTTAGCGGTCAGGCTATGGGGCTTGACCATTTGCCAGACGGTGAATTTCAAAAGCCCATGGAGATGAACGTGGTTGAGCGCCATGTAGCCAGTGCAATTGCCGAAAATTTTTCTGACCGCGTGATGACCATTGGGCGCACGGCGACGTTAACGGAGCCTCTGCCGGGTAGGGCCGCATGCCATTATTGCGGGCCATGCCATCGTGGTTGTAGTACCGGTTCTTATTTCAGTTCGCTGTCCAGCACTTTGCCCGCAGCTAAGGCTACGGGCAATTTTGACCTTCGGGCAAATGCCTTGGTTGAAAGTCTAGAGTATGACGCTGACACTAAGCGTGTCAGCGCTGTTCGAGTAATAGATACCGTAACGGGTGAGCGCAGTCGTTATTCCGCCAAGTTGATCTTTTTGTGCGCATCCACGGTGGGTTCAACGCAAATTTTGCTCAATTCAACTGATGCTGATAGTGGCAGAAGTTTCGCCAATACAAGCGATGCCCTTGGGCGTTATATGATGGACCACACCTATAGAGCTGGCGCTCGGGGAATCATTCCTGGCTTTGAGGAGTATTACCCTTATGGCAACAGACCTAATGGCATCTATATTCCACGCTTCAGGAATGTGGACGGTGACGATGGCCTCGGATTTACTCGAGGTTATGGTTATCAAGGCAGCGCTGGGCGCTTGTCTTGGGACACTATGTCTAAGATAACCCCAGGCTTTGGCGCAGATTTTAAAGCAGGTCTGCGTAAGCCGGGCCCTTGGTATATGAACCTCGGCGGCTTTGGTGAAATTCTGCCTTACGCACACAACACTGTAGCCTTGCATAAATCTAAAAAAGACCGTTTTGGCATACCACAGGTGACCTTTCACTTTGAATTTGGCGAAAATGAGAAACGTCACAGAGAAGATGTAGTCGAACAAGCAGTTGCCATGCTAAAAGCTGCTGGTGCTACACGCATAGACCCGTTTAATGCAGAAATGGTTGGCGGCGCAGCCATTCATGAAATGGGCACTGCGCGGATGGGGCATGACCCCAAGGAAGCTGTACTCAACGCGCATAATCAAGCCCACGCCGCGTCTAACCTGTTTGTCACCGATGGCTCCGCTATGGCCTCAGCGTCCTGCGTGAACCCGTCTCTGACTTATATGGCGCTCACAGCTAGGGCAGTTGACTATGCGGTGACGCAATTACAAGCGGGTGCAATCTAATGTCTTGGCGTCGCTATGCGCTTGCTATTGTCGTTGTGGTTATCGCAGTACTGATGTACCAAAACTGGATCTATGTGCGCGCCATATATAACCAGCCTCAGCTGTTTCGAGCGCCGGCATTTGATACCCAGGCACCCCAACTTCCCCAAGACTTGGGCAATGTGGCCATTTTGAGTTTTTCAAAAACCAATGGTTATCGCCACCTGCAAAGCATTCCCGCGGCTATCCAAATGTTGGATGAATTGGGTGCTGAAAATGGCTGGCAGTTTTATCACACGGAAAACGCGGCCGTTTTTAACAAAGCAGACCTCAGTCGTTTTCAACTGATTATTCTCAATCATAAAAGCGGCACTGTTTGGACAGATGAGCAGCGCTTGGCTTTGCAGGACTTTGTGGAATCCGGTGGTTCGCTAATTGCGCAACACGCTGCGGGCGGTGACCAAGGTTATGAATGGGGTTGGTACTTTGATCAAGTGCTTAAAGCGCAGTTTGTAGATCACCCCATGACAGCACATATTCAGCCCGCAGATTTACTCGTTGAAGACCAAGGTCATCCTGCCACTGCGCACCTACCTAACGTTTGGCAACGCAGTGACGAGTGGTATAACTTTAGTGCCAGCCCGCGGGATAAAACTAATGTGCTAGTGAGTATTGATGAATCCACTTATGACCCGGAAAAAAGCCCAATGGGTGAAGATCACCCGCTAGTTTGGTGGCACGAGGTAGGCGAAGGTCAAGTGTTGTACAGTGCTTTGGGGCATACGCCAGCCACTTACCAAGAGCCGCAGTTTCGCCAGTTTATTCGTGGCGCAGTGATTTGGGGTTTGGCTGAAGCCGAAAAAAATGCAAAATAGAATCAAGCAAATCTGCACACAAACAAGCAAAACAGAAACAAGAATACCCACTAAAGCGCCGCTTGTTTGACGAAAAAATTTATAACATTAAGACAAAAAGTAGTAAGGAGAGAGAGATGAATTTTGATATTCCACAGGAAATGCAGGCTTACTTAGCTGAGCTCGACCAATTTATTGAAGACGAGATTAAGCCCCTAGAGCAAGAAAACGACAACATTCGTTTCTTTGACCACCGTCGTGAAGATGCGCGTACCGATTGGGAACGCAATGGTCTGCCGAATGAAGAGTGGGAGTTATTGCTGGTGGAAGCAAAGCGTCGCGCTGACGCCGCAGGTCACTACCGTTATCCGCTGCCAAAGGAATACGGGGGTCAGGAAGGCACTAATTTAGGCATGGCCATTATCCGAGAGCACTTTGCAGCTAAAGGTTTGGGGCTACACAACGATTTGCAAAATGAACATTCTATTGTAGGTAACAATGTTGGTCTGTTGCTGATGATCGAATACGGTACCGACGAGCAAAAGGCTGAATGGATTGACGGTCTAGCTGAAGGCAAGATGGGTTTTGCTTTTGGTATTACCGAACCAGATCACGGATCTGACGCCACTCATATGGAAACCACCGCGGTACGCGACGGCGACGAGTGGATTATTAACGGTTCCAAAACTTGGAATACCGGCATTCACAAAGCCAAACACGATTTAATTTTTGCCCGTACCAGCGGCAAAGCCGGTGACGGTAATGGTATCACTGCATTTTTAACCCCAACTAAAAGCGAAGGTTTTGCCGTTGAAGAAATGCTTTGGACCTTCAATATGCCTACGGACCACGGCCGCGTATCTATGAAAGATGTTCGTGTGCCAAATGGCGCCATTTTTGGTGGGGAAGGCCGTGGACTGGGCGTGGTACAACATTTCTTTAACGAAAATCGTATCCGTCAGGCAGCCTCGTCCTTGGGTGCGGCGCAGTTTTGTATCAACGAATCAATTCAATATGCCATGGAGCGTAAGCCGTTTGGCAAGCCGCTTTCCACTAATCAAGGCATTCAATTCCCACTGGTTGAGTTACAAACTCAGTGCGAAATGTTGCGCGCGTTAATTCACAAGACTGCTTGGCAAATGGATACATATGGCGCGTTTTCCGTGTCTGACAAAGTATCGATGTGTAATTACTGGTCAAATCGTCTGTGCTGCGAAGCCGCGGACCGCGCAATGCAAGTGCACGGTGGCCTAGGTTATTCGCGCCATAAGCCATTTGAACATATATATCGTCATCACCGTAGATACCGTATTACCGAGGGCGCTGAAGAAATTCAGATGCGCCGTGTTGCCGGCTATCTGTTTGGTTTTATGAACCAGCGTGCTCCTAAAGGCGTACAGGAAAGCTAGTATTTATGAATAGCGTATCGAGAGAAGAGAAGGGTGCTCAGGGTGCAAACCCTGAGTTGTCCTTCGACCAATTACTTGGGCAACTGCTGCCCAAGGTGATTGTTGGTTTTGTCAGTTTAGATGGCGTTGAACGCTTGTCCGCTGGCGCCAGTCAGGAAACTTATTGCATTCAAGTGACTCTTAAAAACGGACCTGAGAAACTTGCCATGCGGCGGGCTTCCGGCGGCGAAGAAGGCGAGATCACGGCACAGCATCCGGGCTTAGCCGTAGAAGCATTGTTGATGCAAACGGCTGCTAAATATGGTGTGCCCGAACCCGAGATTTATCATGTACTGACACCTCAGGACGGCCTGGGCAGCGGCTTTATCATGCAGTGGTTGGAGGGTCTTACACTAGGTGCAAGAATTGTTAAGGCACCCGAGTTAGAGCAAATACGGCCAAAACTGGCATTTTTGTGCGGCGAAATTTTGGCGCGCATTCATGGCATAGATCTAAAAGCCAGTGGCCTAGACAAGCACCTACAACTGCTGACACCCCGAGAATACGTGGAGCAAACTTGGCAACGTTACCAAGAATTTAATACTCCCCAGCCCATGATCGACTACACAGCGCGTTGGTTGTTAGCCAACTTACCTGAAAACTTTACCCCATCATTGGTGCATAACGATTTTCGTAACGGCAATGTCATGGTGGACGAAACGGGTGTGGTGGCGGTTTTAGATTGGGAAGTGGCGCATATTGGCGACCCCATGCGAGATTTAGGCTGGATGCTGACTCACTCATGGCGTTTTGGTCGAGCGGAATTACCCGTAGGGGGCTTCGGTCAGACTGAGGATTTATTTGCCGGTTATGAATCTGTAAGTGGTAATAAAGTAGATCAACAGGCAGTGAAGTTTTGGCAAGTGTTTGGCTCCTTCTGGTGGGCAGTGGGCTGCTTAGGCATGGCCGAACATTATCGAACAGGGCCTGATCAAAGTGTTGAACGTCCAGCCATAGGTCGGCGCTCGTCAGAGTGCCAGGTAGATTGTGTTAATTTACTTATTCCGGGTTCAGTAGAATTAGTCAAAGCGGATGAGTCCATTACAGGCATTGATATGCCCAGAATAGACGAGCTGTTGGCCAGTGTGACGGACTTTTTGCGTCAAGATGTGATGAGCAACACCCAAGGGCGGACCAACTTCTTAGCTCGCGTTGCGAGTAATTCGTTAGACATAGTGCAACGCGAAGTGGCTTTAGGTCAGAGTTGTCTTGTGAATGAAAGCCAGCGCCTGCATGAATTATTTACCAGCAAAGAATCAGTAGTAGATCTGCGTTGGCGTCTGGTTAATGGTCTACGCGATGAATCCATCAGCTTAGATTTGCCAGGCTTGGCAGATCACCTGCGCGCCACGGTTGTTAATCAAATAGCCATAGATCAACCGCGTTATGCGGGCTTTGCCACGGCAACTAAAGTCTAGGTTTAGGCTTAGGTTTAGGCCTAAGGGTAGACCTAGTTAGAGGTAGTTAAAGGTAGCCAGCGGATGCAGTCAGGCGAGACAAAAGTTGAGTATTTTCAAACTTATAACGATGCAGGTGAATCGCTGGGTTTAGTGCCGCGTAATCAGGTCCACGCGCAAGGGCTGTGGCACTGTTCGGCTCATGTTTTGCTGTTCAATATGGCCGGTGAATTGCTACTTCAGCGTCGCGCTGAAGATAAGGATCTATATCCAGGTTGCTGGGATTACAGCGTGGGGGAACATCTCATGCCCGGTGAAACTTTTAGGCAAGGGGTTGAGCGGGGCTTGCACGAGGAATTAGGCTTGCAGATTAACGTTATAGTTAGCTTAGGCGAGATTAAAAAGGAAACCTGGTCTGGAGCTGGTTTTATAGATCGTTCAATTTTTCAGGGCTTTGTGGCTCGGGTCAGTGGCAGTATTGTCATTAGCAGGAGCGAGGTTGCTCAAGTTAAATGGGTTTCGCCGTCGGAGCTGACTAGATTGATAGAAACCGAGGCGGAGTTATTTACACCTTGGAGTTTGCCTCACTTGGTGAACGGCCAAGTGGCATTAGATAGGTTGTTGGATTTTGAATCCACGGCTGAGTAAAATTTTTCAAACTATTATTAGGAGGGGTTATGGGTGCTTTAGAAGGAAGAGTTGCGGTTATTACAGGCGGTATCAGCGGTTTAGGTCGTGCTTCGGCTGAACGGTATGCCAAAGAGGGTGCAAAGATTGTTATTGCAGACGTGAATGCCGAGCGCGGCGAGAAAGCCGCAGCCGAGATGTCCGCAGGTGGCGCGCCCATTGAATTTATTCATGTGGATGTCACTTCCGAAGCAAGCCAGCAGGCTTTGTTTGACGATGTGGTTAGACGCTATGGACGCTTAGATACTGTGTTGGCAGCGGCGGGTGTTTCATCTGCGAATTACGTCAGCGGTGAAGTCGCTGATATGAACGACGAAGACCCTGAGGCCAACTTTTTGCACAACCGCGATATCAGCGATTGGCAGAGGGTAATTGACATTAACCTTACCGGCACCATGATCACGGACCGAATTGCAGTGCAGCATATGCTCAAGCTCGGCACGCCGGGATCTATTGTTAACATCGCCTCTATCGCTGGTAAGCGACCATTAGTGGGCGCAGCCGACTACTGTGTTTCTAAGGCTGGGGTCATTATGTTAACCAATGTGATGGCCACGGAGTTGGCTACAACCAATATTAGAATCAATGCTATTGGGCCTGGTTTTATTGAAACACCAATGACTGCCGGTATTCGTCAATCTCCAGATTGGATGGATAACGTCATGATGATGACACCTATGCAGCGCTTCGGTCAGCCCAATGAAATTTCTAGCACAGCATTGTTCTTAGCCAGCGATGAGTCCAGTTACTTTACTGGTCAAACCTTGTTTGCAAACGGCGGCATGTTTGTTGGCTAGTAAAGTTGTTGGTGGCGGGCGACGGCAGCAATGACCGTCGCCTACACTAACGCAAAGCTAGTGTTGGTTAGCAGTCTGTTTGCTAGTAGCAACCAGTGCTTGTTTAAAACGCATCTATATAGGCGCTAAGGCTGGCGGCGCCTCCGGTATGAATCAACACCACATTTTCATGCTGGCTAAAGTTGCCTAAGTTTATTTGGTCTATTAGGGCGGCGAGGGCTTTGCCTGAATAAACTGGGTCAAACAGCAGGCCTTCCAACTGAGCCACCATTTTTATTGCATCTAAACCCGCTTCAGTGGGTTTGCCATAGGCTTCTCCAAAATAGGCGTGATTGATATTTATGGGCAAATCAAAGCCGGCTTTGCTTGCTGGGAACTGTACTGCCATTTGCGCCAGCAGTTTTTCTATTCGCGCAGTTAACGTTGCGGGGTCTGGGTGAAAAACGTTGATCCCCAGAATATCTACCTTAGATTTCATTGCTCCAGCGCCAAATATCAAACCCGCTTGCGTGGCAGAACTTGCAGAGGCGTGAATTATTTGACCCAACGATATATTCATTGCCTTAGCTTGCCACTCTAATTCTGCCAAACACATAACGTAGCCGAGCGCGCCAAGGGCATTAGAGCCGCCGGGTGGTATTTGGTAAACCCGTTTATTTTGTGCGGCCAAATCTGCAAGAATTTCCGTTTGGCGTTGTTCAAATTCGTCCATCGCCAACATGTGAGTGTGCGCGCCAAACAATTTATTGAAGAGTACGTTGCCGTTATTGTTGTAGCTGGCGTGGTGCCACTCAACGCGTTGGGACAGTAATAAGTGGCATTCTAGACCCAACTTTGCGCAAGCCGCAGCAGTTTGCCTTGCATGGTTAGACTGCACCGCGCCGTAGGTCACAATAGTATCTGCGCCTCGGTCGATGGCGTCAGCTAACAAAAATTCTAACTTTCTGGTTTTGTTGCCACCAGTGGCCAAGCCACTGCAATCGTCGCGCTTGACCCATAACTGTGGGCCAGATAACTCTTTGGTTAGGCGGGGAAGGTGTTCCAAGGGTGTTGGCCAGTGGCCTAACTGAACTCTAGGGATGACGTCTAACCAGGGCGGCACAATAGCTTGTTGCAATGATGACGACATGATTTATTCCTAGCTTTGGGACCCTAGATCCACGTGGTTTTTTTATGTCTAAGGCTACCGCTAAACATTACGTCAGCGCCAGCCCTGACACTAATTTATGGTGTTATTGTAGTTTTGTGGTCCAAGATGCTCTAAGCAGCGTTGGGCGCTGCGTACGCCGACCTTAACCGCTTCGTTGACGTAACCAACCCAAGCACCTTTGTTTTCTGCGCTAATATGCTCGCTGATCACGCTGGCGAATCCAGCTATGAATGCATCGCCACTGCCAGTGGGGTCGATGTGAGGTGCGGTTAGCTTGGGTACTGGAAATGTACGCGTGCCGCCATGAGCCATGTAGACCTTAATTGGTCGAGCGCCAGCGGTGACAACTACAGTTTTTTTGTTCACAAAATCTGCATCAAGTGACATGAGGTGATCTACCTCATGTTCATTGCCTATGAGTACATCCCAAAAGCCGCTGAAGTGCCTAAGAGACGCTTCGTCCAGACTGTCTGCATATTGTCCTGGGCACCAAATGCGCAGCGCTTGGGGGTTAGCGTTGGTCATGCACTTGAGGCTAGCAAGCATTAATTGTTCGGGGTAGGGGGCGCACACCATGATTGGACATTGGTGTAGATTTTGATTTATTAAATGCGCTTCCCAACTTTCCTCGCTGACCTCCGGCCCGGGATAAAATGCCGTGAACTGCTCGCCGTTTGGATCAGAAAGTACAAACGCTCGGGCACATTTTGCGTCGAACTTAGTCATTACTCCTTGAAGGTCAATATAGGGAGAGTCAATGTGAGTTCGATAATCGTGGAAGTCGAGCTCACCACAGACAGAGACTAATTTGGCAACGCGGCTAAGTTGGCCAATACCATAAGCTATATTGCCACCGCATCCACCGAAGTGTTCTTCCAATGTATCTAATTTGCTGTTTAGGCCTGGGCCTGAGTGACCAAATGCTTTTTGAGTAGATGCGATTTGATCATAGGCCAACGCGCCAATAACGATGATCGAATTACTATCTTTCTGACCTTCTTCTGCCAACAAACACCTCCGCAGATGCTGCAAGAGCGATTTTACATCGCTGAGTAAAAGCTAAACCTGAACTGTCATCTATATGCTGCATAAACCGTTCGATTCGTGGTTGTTTGGCCAACAATTTTTTCAATCTTGGATCCGCGCCAGCCAAACATATAATTCCTATGCCAAAAAAAATGAAACCCGGCATAAAGGGCAAAACAAGGCCAATAATACCTAAAATTATACAGCCGAGCCCTATAATGCCTCTAACAATGGGTAAAGAGCCAATGGGTAAAGAGACAATAGGTAAAGAGGTAAAACGCAAAAACATGATGTCCGCCTTTTTAGGATGGTTATACACCTATCAGCGTAAGCATTATTTGTGCCACAAACACCAAGCCCTAGTACGCATCATATCTCTCGGGCTGTCTAGCCCTTGTATACGCCTATCGCGCCAATAATTGGTCAGAACCACCACGTGGCTAGCAAAACATTGGCCAAATTGTTCAAATGGTGACAGTTGGTGAACTGGTTCATGACTTTGGTCGAGTATTTGACTAAGCGTTCCGTTAATGAGCCCTTTGCTAACAAACCTTTTGTTAAAAGCGCTGAATAGAGAATTGGAGGTTGCATGCTGAGTATTGAAATTTTTTCTGACGTGATTTGCCCGTGGTGCTTTATTGGTAAGCGGCGCTTAGACAATGCTCTTATCGCAAAGGTAGGCGAGGGCGTGAGCTTGCGTTGGCGGCCCTACATGCTTTATCCGAACATTCCACCCTCCGGCTGGGATAGATTGGAGTTTCTGCAACGTCGTTATGGAGCCAATGCAGATAAAGCGCGGATACCGGAGCGTTTGCAGCAAGAGGCTGACGATGTTGGTATTGAGTTGCGCTATGACCTCATTCAACGCACACCGAATACGTTAATGGCGCATCGACTTATAGATTGGTTCTTTGACCAAAGTACTATTGAGCACAGGTCACCTGAAGGCAATGGCCAAGGTGGCGTCAGTGACCTGTCTGGCAGAACGGCGGAACTCGCCAGCAAAGTTCAGCTAGCTCAGCACCATATAGCTGAGGTTTTGTTTCAGGGCTATTTTTGTCGGGGTCTAAATATTGGGGACGTGGATGTTTTAGTAGACTTGGCCGCAGAAGCTGGGGCCAAAATTGAAGGGCTTAGGGCCTTTTTAGTATCCAATAGAGGCACAGATGCAGTTAACGAACAGTTAGCACGCGCTCCAGATCTAGGCATTGCCGGTGTGCCTGGTTATTGGTTGGGCGGTGGTTTTTTGCTGCCCGGAGCCCAGAGCGAGGAGACTATTAGCAAAATTGTCACTCGCGCCAAAGTGCGATTTGCTGACTAAAGTTTTTCTGGATCAATGCCTAGATTTTGATCCATATCGTGGGCAGGTACTTGGTCATGATGGTCACCAATAATTTTTGCTGGTACACCAGCGACTGAAACATTTGCTGGTACGTCGTTGAGTACAACACTGCCTGCGCCAACTTTTGCATTCTCGCCAATCTCTATATTACCGATTATTTTACAGCCTGCCGAAAGCAATACGCCGCGGCGAATTTTGGGATGACGGTCTCCCGAGCTTTTGCCGGTGCCGCCCAAAGTCACTGAGTGGAGTATAGACACATCGTCTTCGATTACTGCGGTTTCACCAATGACAATGCCGGTGGCATGGTCAAACATGATGCCAGAACCAATGCGCGCAGCAGGGTGTATGTCTACGCCTAAGGTCACGCTGATCTGATTTTGAAAGAATTGAGCTAAGGTTTGCCTGCCTTCTCGCCACAGCCAATTGGCAATTCTATGCGCTTGTAGGGCATGAAAACCTTTAAAAAACAGGAAGGCACTAGATAGATCATCGCAAGCTGGGTCGCGTGCGTAAGTAGCAAGGATATCTATCTCAGCAGCTTTGAGTACTTCGGCGTCACCAGCCATAGCTTCGCCAATGACATCGCGTATGAGCATAGTCGGCAGCATCGGATTGTCTAACTTACTCGCCAAACGAAAACTTAAAGCGTCGCCAAAGCTTTTGTGATTTAAAATAGTTGCGTGGAAGTAGCTGCCAAGAATAGGTTCACCCTGAGCTTTTACCTTTGCCTCTTCGCGCATCAATGGCCAAATATCACCGGGACCGGAAATAGATTTGAGTTTGTCTTTCTTCGAGTTCGCAATGACCTGTTGGAATCGTTCGCTGAAGTCGTATATTTCTGGAGCGCTTTTCATAATTAAGCTTGCTAGCTATAGTTTCGAACAGCCTAGTGACATTGTACAGATTTGCAACTCTTGTTCTGGGCCTAGCATAGCCCGTAATCAAGGCATTGTTCATAACGTGCTGGCTGTGTAGGGTGTGGCAAAATCGCGCCTAGCCTTGGCCGACACCGAGTAGATGAGAGATCCATAAATGACTGAGAGATTCAAAACCGTTGCGATAGTTGCACGTCGACACAGCGCCAGTGTTATTGACAGCGTTATGGCCACTGAAAGCTGCCTGCTCAGCCTAGGTATAAACGTGGTGTTCGGTGCAAAGACGCTCAAGCTTTTAGGCGAATCTGCCGAGTCAGAAGTCGGACAAAGAACGGCTTGTGCTGAAGAAGAGCTAGGTACCACAGCAGATTTAGTTGTGGTCATCGGCGGCGACGGCAGTTTGCTTGGGTTTGGGCGTGAATTAGCAGCTTCTCAAGTGCCAGTAGTGGGTGTAAACAGGGGCGGCTTAGGCTTTCTTGCAGCGATTTCTCCAGAACAAATAGAAGTTAAACTGAATGAAATTTTGCTAGGCCAATTCAGTATTGAAGAGCATTTTTTGCTCGAAGCTTCGGTACATCGTGATGGTGAAATCATCGCCAGCCAAACTGCCTTGAACGATGTGGTCATAAATCCAGGCGGCACCACGCGAATGATGGAGTTTGACCTATGGTTAGACGATGAATTTGTCTACGACCAACGCTCTGATGGACTCATTGTTGCCACGCCAACGGGCTCTACGGCCTATGCGCTGTCCGCTGGCGGTCCCATTATGCATCCCGGCCTTGATGCCATTGTCATTGTGCCTATGTTTCCGCATACGCTGACCTCAAGACCACTGGTTGTGCCAGGTAATGGTACTTTGAAGTTAAGGTTGCTTAGCGTAGGAGATGCCGAGCCTCAGGTCAGTTGTGATTCCCAAGTGCATGTGCCGTTTAAGATCGGTGACGAGATAATCATCCGCAAATATCCATCGGCCCTGCGTCTGCTTTACCCATCAGGACATAGTTTTTATCAGGCTTGCCGCAGTAAACTAGATTGGGCCAGTCGCTTGGGCGGCCAGCGGACGAACTAGCACGCCACTTACACGCCAACTGCCCTTTCATTAGCGCTTAAGCCGTTCTGGCAACTAAGGTTGCTGAAGCAGGTCTTTGGGCTGATCTATGTCCATAAAAATACCGGCATCGCTGACAGTAATATCGTCAATGCTGTCGGCATGCTCTTTCAATAACCACTTTGCACCCTGATCGCCACTGGATTTTCTCACCTGAGCAAACAGGCTGCTGTGGATGCCAATCGGGTGGCCTTGGGGGTTCTTTGGCCTTTCATTACTAGACGGGCTATCAGAGGCATTATCGTAAATTTTTGCTGCATCCTCGGCAAACACAGGTCTGATGATCCGCTGCGTCGTGGTTGTTGCGCGTAAGGCAATTTGCTCGAGGGTCGCGGGTTTTAGAAAGGGCATATCTAGTAGCCCTACAAATGCCCAGCGCCAGTCCAAGTCTGCAAAGCCAGCTGCTAGGGAATGCCCCATACCTAGGTGAGATTGGTCCGTGTAGATGATTTCAGCCTGTTGCCCCAGTAGTTCCCCCAGCGCTTTGTCTTCGGGTTTTAGCACCACTTTAAGGTGGGCAAAGACTTCGCTGAAGTGCTCTACGGTCTGGGCGGCCACTGTGGTATTGCCCAAGGCCGCAAGGCGTTTATCTGAGCCAAAACGGCGACCAAAGCCCGCTCCAAGTATCACCGCGCCTACGTTAGCGTTTTTAAGGGACTGGTAACTCAGGGTTTGCTCATGCGCAGACAAAATAACGTGCTGTTTATGCGCTAGCGGCGCTGAGATGGGCAACTTTTTCCAGAGCATCAGTCCGGCGATTTTTCTTCACTGCGGTAATTTCAGCTAAAATGGCGATGGCAATTTCCGGCGGCGTTTTACTGCCTATAGGCAAGCCGATTGGTGCGTGTAGCTTATCTATGTCTTGAGCGGATATGTCTAGGCTCAACAGGCGCTCCCTGCGACTTGCAGAAGAGCGAGTGGAGCCCATAGCGCCAATATAAAAGGCATCCGTTGTGAGCGCTTCCATTAGCCCCATGTCGTCTATTCTGGGGTCGTGGGTGAGGGCAACTATGGCGGTGGCCTCATCCTTTGCGTGTAGACGAATGGCGTCGTCTGGCATATCGCAGATCTTTCTCACGCCCTCCACGTTGAAGGCTGAAAGTAGATCTTGTCTGGGGTCGCAAACGGTAATTTCGTAGTCGAGGTTTTTCGCCATGTCTGCCAAGTATTGGCTGACCATGCCGGCGCCAATAATAAAGAGCTGTTGTCTGGGTCCAAAGGTATGGTCTAACTGTTGTTTGGCCTCGTCCCAGTGCAAGTCTTTGAAGCCGCTGTCTATTTCTATGCGGGTCGACTGGTCATGTAAATTAATGATGCGGCGCGCGCATTGTCTTTGGTCTAGCGCCTCGTTCAATTGAGTGAAGTGCGTAATGCTCGCTGGGCTGGGCTTTTGCGGCTCGACCACAATGTAGAGGTGTCCGCCACAGGGCAGGCCGAGTTTCTCTGTTTCTTCTACGGTAATCCCGTATTGAAAGAATTGAGCTTCATTGGCAGCCAATTCTCCGGCGGTTATTTTTTCTAATAGGTCATCTTCCACACAGCCACCTGATAGCGAACCGACTATGTGCCCTTGGCCGTTACAGGCCAAAACTGAGCCAACTGGACGCGGCGAAGAACCCCAAGTCTGCACAACTGTTGCCAGCCAGCATGGTTCATCGTTTTCTAGCCACTTGAGTATTTGGCTAAGTACTTCTTTGTCAACTGCTTGCATATGCGCTCTCGTGTTAACCAATGATAAAGTCTAACCATTGGACCGCTATAAAAACCATTTATTACCTATTTTCTCAAGCAAGATGCGAACTTTATCTGCTGCCTAGCGACCAGCTATGGCAGAATTCGAACCATGAGCAAATTACAGCGCATATTCTAACCCATGTTGACCACCTCTGTATTATCTGGGCGAATGCAGCCATTGGTCCTGGACCTGCCTGAGGCCACTGATTCGCAGCCGGCTAGCGTGGGAATAGACACAAGCCATGCAACGCACATAGTCGCCACAGAATATGCCCTGTTATTAGGTGATCAACGGGTCTCGCTATCGGCACAAATCGGTCGTTCCATTCGGTTGAAATTCCTTGGCCAGCGCACCTGTGGCAACTGTCAAGTGAGTGTTGATAAGTTGGAGGGCGGCGGTTACTGCAAGAACTGCTTTTTTAGTTTGGCGCGTTGTGACAGATGTTTTGTGAGTCCTGAACGCTGTCATTTTGCTCAAGGCACTTGTCGTGAACCCCAGTGGGGTGAATCCTTTTGCATGCAGCCGCATGTGGTCTATTTGGCCAACAGCAGCGGACCAAAGGTGGGTATTACCCGCCAAGACCGTAATTTTTATCGTTGGTTAAGCCAAGGCGCAGTGCAGGGTATGGTGATCGCTTATGCAGATACGCGTAGGGATGCCGGGTTGTTGGAAGTGGCCATTAAGAGCAAAATCAGTGACAAGACTAATTGGCGTCGAATGGTCTCCATGCAGCCGCAGAATCTTGATCTGCTGCAACTTGCCCGACAGTTGCAAACGTCTATTGAACTCCCTGCTGGGACCCGCTGGGTTGACCAGATGACGAGCCATGATTTGGCTTACCCAATACAATCTCATGCGCCGGCGTTGCGTTTAGCTGTAAACGAGGTTACCCCTGAACTGTTAGATAATTTGCAGGGGATTAAGGGCCAGTACTTGTTGCTCAGTCAGGGAGCCTTTAATGTAGGAGCCCACGTTGGCATGACCATTGAGGTTGAATTTGCGCCAGCTATTGACGCAGCAAAATTGAATTCTAGCGACCAGCTTGACCTGTTTTCTTAACGCTCTGAGCGCCTAGGAAGGTTAGCTTTCGGGCGCCAAGTTGCGCCGCGGTAAATTTTAAGATTGAACTTTTAGGAATTAAAGATGAAAGACGGACAACCCAAAGCCATTCAGCTTGCAGATTATCAAGCGCCGGCATATACCACGGAAAAAACTCAGTTGTGTTTTGATATCCGTGAGGGCGAAACCCAGGTTACGTCGAATTTGTCAGTTGTCCGACTGACTGATGGTGCGTCTAGTTTGGTACTTGCCGGCGAGCATTTGGAACTGGTTTCAGTCATGGTTGATGGCCGTGAGCTGGGTAGTAATGAGTTCCTTAAGGATGATGAGTCGCTGACTTTGTTGGGCTTGGATGCAGTGCATCAAATTCAAATTGTCACAAAAATTTGTCCGGAGAAAAATACCGCTTTGGAAGGTTTGTATCGTTCCGGTGGGATGTACTGCACTCAGTGCGAGGCAGAAGGGTTCCGCAGAATAACTTACTACCAAGACAGACCTGATGTGTTGTCTAAATTCACCACAACGATTATTGCAGATGGTGAGCGTTACCCTAACTTGTTGTCTAATGGCAACTTAGTGTCTGCGACTAAGACTGAAGATGGGCGCAGTCAGGTTACTTGGGAGGATCCTTTTCCAAAGCCCAGTTACTTATTTGCCCTAGTTGCTGGCGATCTGGCTGTATTGGAGGATGAGTTTATTACTTGCAGTGGGCGTAAAGTGACCCTGCAAATTTTTTCCGAGCCGCATAATATTGAGCAATGCGACTACGCCATGGACGTGCTCAAGCGGTCAATGAAGTGGGACGAAGAGCGTTTTGGTCGAGAGTACGACTTAGATATTTTTATGATTGTTGCTGTTGAAGATTTCAATATGGGCGCCATGGAAAATAAGGGGCTTAATGTGTTTAACACCTCATGCGTCCTAGCCTCGCCAGATACTGCAACCGATGAAACCTATCAGCGTGTAGAAGCAGTTGTGGCCCACGAGTACTTCCATAATTGGTCTGGCAATAGAGTAACTTGCCGCGACTGGTTCCAGTTGAGTTTGAAAGAGGGCTTTACGGTATTTCGTGATGCCGAGTTTTCTAGTGATATGAACTCTCGACCCGTTAAGCGGATTGAAGATGTTGGTGTTATGCGTGCTGTGCAATTTGCTGAAGACGCTAGCCCACTTGCTCACCCAGTACGTCCCAGTAGTTATCTAGAAATTTCCAATTTTTATACAGTGACCATTTATGAAAAGGGCGCTGAAGTCGTGCGTATGTATCAAACGCTACTAGGTGAGACCGATTTTAGAAAAGCCACAGATCTATACTTTGATCGTCATGATGGAACTGCGGCAACGACAGATGACTTTGCTCAAGCCATGTCTGAAGTGGGTAATATTGATTTGTCCCAATTCAAACGCTGGTATGAGCAGGCGGGTACGCCGCACCTTTCTGTAACGGAATCTTTTTTGCCAGGTTCGTTAACATTATCTATCCAACAAAGCTGCCGTGACACCCCTGACCAAGTGGGTAAAAAACCCTTCCACATGCCTATTTTGATGGGTTTGGTCAGCGCTAATGGAGAGAGCGTTGACTTGCAAAATCTGACTATCGAAAGCGCCGCAGATTTTCAGGTGCGTAGTGCGGGTGAATCCTTATTATTGGAAATAAGAGAAGAGACCACTGAAATAAAATTCGCTGGACTGAGTGCAAAAGATGCGAAGCCCGTAGTGAGCTTTTTGCGTGAGTTCTCTGCACCGGTGAAGGTCTCCCATGAACGCCCTGACAGCGAACTCGCCTTTTTGGTGGAAAATGACCGCGACGGTTTTGTTCGCTGGGACGCCCTGCAAACTCTTTGGGTTAAGCATTTTGATGATAAGCACACATTAAGCGGTGCAGATCCCATTCAAACTCTTGCGCAAGTTGCCAAAGGGGCTGTTGATCTAACAGATGCAGAGGATCAATTATTTGCCAGTACAATGCTTTTGGTGCCTAACGAAAACTACCTATTTGAACAAATTGCTGATTTTGAGGTGGACTCGTTACTAGATGCACGAGAGGCAGCTCTACAGAGTGCTGCCACTCAACACAGTGATGTTTGGGCGCAACTTTGCGATCGCTACAAACCAACCAGTGCCTACGTGCCCAATGCGGCGGGCATGGCACAGCGGAGCTTGTACAGTGTGGCCTACGCACTGCATGTTAGGACGCTGTCTGGTGAGGCACTGGAAAAATCTCTCCGCGAGCGTTATTTCAGTGCGGACAACTTGTCCGATCGTCGTTCAGCGCTAGGTATAATTACACGTAACCCATTGATCAGCGCGCAGTTCAGAGATGAAATTCTGCAACACTTTTTTGCCCAATGGCAGAGTCAGGCGTTGGTCATCGACCTGTGGTTTAACTTGCAGGCGCAAAGCCCGGTCTATGACATTGAGGCGCTGAATAAGTTAGTCAGTCATCCAAGTTTTGATATGAAAAATCCCAACAGAGCGCGGTCGGTTTATGGCGTTTTCGCCATGTTGAATAATCGCAGGTTTCACGCTTTAGATGGATCAGGTTATGAATTTATGGGGCAGGCAGTAGCGAAGTTAGATGAATTGAATCCACAAATTGCCTCTCGTTTAGCCACGCCATTGGCAAGGTTTGGGCGCTATGACAGTAAACGCCAAGGATTAATGCGCAGTGTTTTAGAGGATTTGTCCCGTAGAGAGAATCTTTCAAAAGATCTGTATGAGATTGTTTCCAAAAGCTTGGCCTAAACCTCTAAACCGTTATTGCTCAAGTTGGAACGGGTGCTAGTGTTGCGGATATAGTTCCGGCAGGTGGGCGTGGTCAGCAGTATCATCGGTGTTGAGTCGATGCATTGCTTCTTCGCTTAACTGCGCTAGTGCCTGGTCCCAGTCGCGTAGCGCTATCGCATCAGAATATTTGACCGAGTCCAGCGCGTTTGCGTAGCCTCTGGCCGCATCTGAGCTTTGCATAAACTGATGCCAACTCTGGCCCTGGGAAGTATTAAAATGAATGAGTAGGTACTGTTGAAGAGTGCTTCTAATCCGCATGAGATCTTCGCTTTTAACCGCCGCTTTGTATGCGTTCATAGCTGTGCTTAGTTGGCTGTGCCGCGATGCTGCGCCCTTATCTTGATTTAGCCATAATACCAGTCGCCAAAGCCCAACTATAAACAACAGTCCCAGTAAAAATTTGCCGATGTTGTCCCTGTAGTCAAGAGGCCGCTGCATGACCAGTGGTTTTCTTTGTACTTCTACTGCCTGGCTTTCTATCACTGGGGCGGTTGTATCAACCTCTGGTAACGGTTTGCCGTCGATGGTCAGAACAGTTGCTGCAACGCTGGTTTGCTTAACGGTTTTGTTTTCTGTATCCCACCAATAGATAACAACGTCGGGCAGCATATGTGTGCCAGGGGTGAGTGCAACAATGTCCGTAGACTCGCGCCTAATTCCCACCACTGTAGAGCCATTGGCGTCCTCATTAATGACAGCCTGATTTGGGTACTGTTTGAATATTTTCGCGTCCAACTGGCCCAGTAGCGGCGGGGCTATGGCGCCGGTATTGCCGTATACATTGAGCTCTATTGTCCGGCTCAAATTCTCGCCAACGCCAATTACCTTTGTGGTGGCGGAGCCAAATTTCTGTTCTAAGGTTAAGTCTAAAGCAGGCAGCCAAGGTTGGTCTTTGGGGAATTCATTTGGAATAGGTAAGACTTTGATTTGGGCACTATCAGTGCCGACGCGCACCGCTTTGCGAGAAGCGCGTCCTCGGTCAATGAGGCGAACACTCGCCGATAACTGAATAGGTGGAATGGTCAGCAAGCCGCTGCTTTGCGGAAAAATTGCATAACGTTGCTCAATGACACCGTAGGGTTTGCCGTTACGTACTCCTGAGGTGTTTCTGTTCTCGCCCAGTGTGATGACAAGGGCGTCGTCCACTTCCGGAGCGCCTGGCTGTCCGCCGTAGAGTTGTACGCCATCCATGTAAAACAGCCTTCTTGTCAGGAGCAGTTGGCTTTGAACGTACACTTCGTCTGTCGAAAATTCCTGCTCGTAGAATATTAGAGCGGCTATTTTTGTTCGTGCGCTTTCGGTTAATTTGCGCACTTCCAGTTGCATAGCCATAGTACGCTCATTGCCCACTTTTATCGGTGGAATTGTCAGCTTGCCAGTGCGTTTGGGTTGCAGGGTTATTTGATAGTCCACCCAGCTTTCTGCTCGGCCATTAATGTATTGATACTGACTGCTGGTATTGCTACCCATGACATGGAAGTCTCGATCTAGTATTGCCAAATCTAACGCCTCGCTTTGGCGCGTGCCGACGTGCCTTATTGCTAACCTAACAGATTCTAGTTCCTCGATAGATTCGCTCGACAAAAGGCTGATGACTTCCGCGCTTGTCGCTGTGGCAAAAAGTGTCATCAGGATTGCAATGAGCGCACGGCCCAACCAATTGTACAGCCGGGTGCGTACTGACTTAACCAGCGGCTTGCAAATGCTTATCGGCGAGGCTACGGGGGCGGACCATCTCACCATATCTGCTCACCCTGTTGGTTGCTGTAATCCCCTTGGCGAAGTCGTTGTTTGGTTTCATACTGAAATTTACGTTTCAATAATCCGCCGGGGTTGTCAGGTACTCGGCGTAACCATTGTTCTAATGCTTCTTGCTTCTCATCTCTTTTGGCTTCGCTTTCCTCATCTTTCAGTTCGTTTTCGGCTTCTTGTTGCTGTTGCTGCTCTTCTTCAGAGGGCTGATCTTGATTTTCGGCATCGCTGTCTTTTTCTTGCTCTGAGGACTCTTGTTCTTGGTTAGGGTCGTTTTCTGAGCTTTCGCTAGAGTCCTGCCCCTCTTGCTGCTGCTGTTCTTCTTCGCCTTCTTTTTGCTTGTCTTGTTCTTGTTGCTGCTGTTGTTCTTTAAGCATTTGGGCAAGGCCTTTATTGAAAGCTGCATCTTCGTCATTCGGATTTATGCTTAATGCGGCGTCATATTCCTCTATGGCTTCGTCATATTGGCCAAGGTGGGTTAGGGCGTTGCCCTTGTTGTAGGCGGCATTGAAATCAGCTTCGCTGCTAGATCTTTGCGTCTTACCGTCTTGCTTTGTGCCAAAACCATTCAGAGCACTTTGCCAATCTCCATTTTTGTAATGCGCTGCAGCTTTCCACTCTGGGTCTTCGAAGAGCTTTGCAGCTTTAGCTGCGTTGCCTTTAGCTAGCGCCTCATAGCCGCGCTGGTCACCTCTTAACCAAGCACTGTCCCAAGTACTGGCTAGTTGCTGGGTCACCGAAAGGCCCTGAGAATCGGCTACCACTTGACTTACCGGTACAGTGTCATCGACTTGGGCCTGTGTGGGCGCAGGCGTAATTTGTAGAGCAAGAGCGATTGGTAAGCAGGCAAGTACGCCGCGTCTAAAGCCCATTAGAAGTAGTGGCAGAAGAAGTAGAGTTGCCCAGTGCCCTTGGTCAGCCCATGTATCGAATTCGCGCTCAACTTTTATTGACGCATCTTCGGTTGGTAATGAAGTGGACAACACTCTGGATATATCCTGTTCGCCGACACTCAGCCTGGCATAGCGCCCAAAGCTTTGGTTAGCTACTTGGACTAAGTTGTCTTCATTCAAGCGCACTATGACACGGTCATTTGCTGGATTTTTAATATAGCGTCGCGCTTCGCCGGGCAGGTCTATGGGTATTGGGGCACCTTGCGGTGTGCCAACACCGATGACTGAAAGCGGAAATGCTGAATTGCGGAATGTGCTGACCGCGCTGATATCGTCAATGCCATCGCTGATAATAAGCACACGGCCTTCTTGCATGCCGGCATTAGAAAACAGTTCGGCTGCCAGTTTCATGGCGTGATCTGGTTTGCTACCGAATACCGGCATCATTGTAGGGTTAAGGGCCACCAGTAGGTTTTCGATAGTCGCATTGTCGTCAGTCAGCGGCACCACGCTGTGGGCATCTCCCGCAAAGGCAATGAGGCCAGTAAGTCCTTCATTGCGCAGGCGCAATATGTCAATGACCTTCTGTTTGGCTTTGACCATGCGCGAGGGTTTTAAGTCCTCGGCAAGCATGGATAAAGAGAGGTCCAAAATAATCACCAGCGCATCGTTTTTTTGTTCTACATTTTGCGGCAGTTTCTCCCATGTGGGCCCTGCTAGACCAATAACACTCACTGCTAAAGCAAAAATTATTGCCACTTTAAGCCATGTGCCAGAGGTGTTGGCATTGTCCTCAATGAGCACAGAAAGGAGTTCGCTATTTATTGCGTTAAGCCATTTAGAGCGGCCGCGAGTTTTCTTTACCCAGAAATGCACTAACGCGGCCAGCGGTAGAAAAGCGAGTAAGCACAGCGGGCGCAAAAATTGGAATTCATCGAACACGCGATGTCTCCCGCCCAAGTAAAAGTTCTAAAGCCAGAAGCAATGAAAGCAGTGCAATGCATAAGCCCAAGGGCCAATAAAATAGCGCTTGGACGGGGCGGTAGACTTCAGATTCTTGTTCTACAGGTTCTAGTTCATCGATGATTGCGTAAATTTGTATTAATGCTTGGGGGTCGCGGGCGCGAAAGTATTTGCCGCCAGTGACCGTGGCAATTCCTTCTAAGGTATCTTCATCTAGATCCGCAGAAGGGTTTGTAACTCGGCCGCCCAAGGTGCCAAAAATACCTGGCATACGCATTTCGTCGGCGCCCACACCAACGGTATAAATTTTAATGCCATCTCTGGCTGCCAGTTCTGCAGCTACTTTTGGCTCCACTTCACCGACATTGTTGGCACCATCAGTGAGTAAAATAAGCACTTTTTCTTCATTGGGTCTTTTGCGCAAACGTTTCACTGCTAAGCCTATGGCATCACCAATGGCGGTCTTGCCACCAGCAATGCCTACCGGTGCCTCAATCAACAGTCTGTTAACGCTCTTCAGATCAAAGGTCAGTGGCGCTTGCAGGTAAGCGCTTGTACCAAATAAAACTAAACCTATACGGTCACCTCTGCGCGCTTCGACAAACTTAGCGATCACCGCTTTAACTACGGATAGACGGTCGACAAAGTCGCCTTGAACCTGCATATCTTCGGTGCCCATACTGCCGGAGATATCCACAGCCAGCATTAAATCTCGGCCAGAGGCAGGTAGCGACACTGGGTCGCCGGTAAGTTGTGGGCGTGCCGCCGAAGTAACAAGAAATATCCAGGCTAGGCCCAGGAGGAGGATTTTCCAGAGACGCCGCGCCGGTTCGCCTGAACTGCCTGTTGTTACGCTGGAAAAGTCGCCCAAGCTTGGCACGGTGAGCGCCGCTTCAGCGCGTTGGCTTTGCGGTAATAGCAATCTAACTAATATGGGTAGGGGTAGCGCCCAAAATGCCCACGGCCATAACCACTCAATCATGGGCCGACTCTAATTGGCTATTGGAAATTTGCACCGACTTATTAAAGCGGATTTTAGTTTTTGTTGGGTGGACTTTGCTAGTTAGCTTATTGAGTAGTTGCTTGAGTTGTGTGATATCCGCTGTGCTGCTTGGGTTGAACCGCTGTAAACCTAATATTTGCCCTGGACCTTGGGTGAAGTCATGGCTGCCACTGATTGAGTCCAAGGCTTCCAACCATTGGCTATTAGATGCTTTGGCTAATGTCTCCATGTCTAAGGCTGCAACCAATAGTCGTTTTAATAAGGTGTTGCTGCGATGGACAAATTCGAGGTCTGTTAAGCCTCCCAAACTGTGTTCTGCAAAGAGGTCTTGCATCAGCTGCTGCGCTGCCCTTATCGGGCGGCGAATTTGGTAGGCATTGATTAACAGGCGTGCGAGTACGATGCACCCGACCAAGGTTAAAGCGGCGATAATCCACCAGCCAAATGCTAATGGCCACCAGTCCGGCTCTATGGGCAGGCGAATATCTCTTAGCTGAGCTAATGGATCGTTATTCATTTATACCCAACTTAAATGATCCCAGTTTGGGTCTTCAGTGCTCAGCGCTTTATAAGTCATTGACTCATGCCGGCATAAATCTTTTAGCGCTTGGCAGCGTGCTGCAAATACCGCGGTATATTCCGCGCGCAGATGTTCTTTGCCTGAGTAAAACTGCAGCCGCTGCTTACCATCGGTAATTGCATAGTGGTCGGCTGGCGGCAGTTCTTTATCTAACGGATCTTGAATGTGCAAGACGATTACTTGATTGTTACGTGCCAGTTGCTTTATTTGTTCTGACCAGCTTGTCAACTCGCCGCTAAAGTCGCTGATGATGAAGATTTTATAATTACTCTGGGTCAGTCTTCGCAGTTGCTCTAGGCCAGCAAATTTGCTTGTTTGAGTGTCTACAAAAGGTGACCTTTTAAGTCTCTGGTTGGCGGTCGCTACTTGGTTTAACAGCCTGCCTATGGCCCTACTGGTGCGAAAGGGACGGTACAGGGTTTGCTCATTGTTACCTATCACAATGCCGCCAACTCGATCACCGGCAGCGAGTGTTTGCCAAGCAATTCTGCCAGCCAATTCTGCGGCTGCTACCGACTTAAGACGCTGAGTGGAGCCAAAGAACATATGTTGGCTTTGGTCAATAAAGAGCAGTGCCGGGCGCTCTCTTTCTTCACGAAAAAGTTTGGTGTGGGGTTTGTTTTTGCGTGCGGTTACGCGCCAGTCTATGGCGCGCACATCGTCGCCGGGCTGGTAGGCGCGAACTTCGGCAAAGTCTATACCGCGGCCCTTTATTTTGGACAGCTTAATACCGGACTGACTGCCTATGACCTTGGCAGATTGTGTCGGACTTGAGCGCACGTTTTTGTGGCGCAACGCCAATAACTGCGGCAACGAGATATAGGCACCCGGAATAACGTCCGCTGCCTTGCCGCCAGTCGTGCTGGCATTGTCTGCCGATTGAAATTGCGCGCGCTTAGACATTAAGTTTATGGCACAGGGACTATTGCAATAAGTTCATCAATCACTTGGTCTGTGGTGATGCCTTGGGCGTCTGCATCAAAGGATAAGATTAAGCGATGGCGCAGCACGTCGTGGGCCACGCTTTGCACATCTTCCGGGGTCACAAAGTCGCGGTTGTTTAACCATGCTAGCGCTCTGGAACACATGTCTAGGCCAATGGTGCCGCGAGGACTTGCGCCAAACTCTAGCCAAGGTTTGATTCTTTCCGGTGGATTACGGGTCGCCAATATAAGCTCTACAATATATCTCTCTACTGGTTCTGCCATATGTAAGGCGAGCATCTCTTGGCGCGCAGTAAAAATATCTTCTTGAGTTATGAGCGTTTGCGCCGGGGCGGTTGTTTGTGAGCTTTCGTTACGCACCAGTTGAAGTATTTTTGTTTCAGCCTCTCTATCAGGGTAGCCAACCAGTACATGCAGTAGGAAGCGGTCTAGCTGGGCTTCAGGTAGCGGGTAGGTGCCTTCTTGTTCAATTGGGTTCTGAGTTGCCATAACCATAAATAGCTCGGGCAGGGCAAAGGTCTCGCGGCCAAAACTCACCTGTCGCTCGCCCATGGCTTCTAGCAGCGCCGACTGCACTTTTGCTGGCGCTCGGTTGATTTCGTCGGTGAGTATGAGGTTATGAAAGATGGGGCCGGGTTGAAACTGAAAGGTGCCATCTTCGGGGCGATATATTTCGGTGCCAGTGACATCGCTGGGCAAGAGGTCAGGGGTGAACTGAATGCGCTGGAAGTTACCTTCTATGATGGCGGCCAATTCTTTGATAATTCGCGTTTTAGCCAACCCCGGAGCACCTTCCACCAGCAAATGGCCGCCGCATAAAAGCGCCATTATTAGTCGATCGATTAAATCTTCTTGGCCAATGACTTTGCCAGCTAGATAACTGCGTGCATTGTTAATGGCGGCAAATGGTGAGTGGCTGTCTGCGGTATTCATATCGAACCTAATAACTGCTGAAAGCCTATTGTAGCGACCATGATTGGAAGGTCCAGATAGAAACGTCTTTTCTCGACGGAAAATTGTAACCAGAAATTGCAGGAGTAACTGGTTGTGTTTTTAGGTGAGAGGGCGGTGGCGGATTTGGGCGGTGGCGAACAGGGCCGATTAGATTATCTGAGTAGATTATATGAGTAGATTTTTCAAATGCGTTGGGCCGGCAAGACTTGAGGCGTTACACTATGCCCATGATGAAACTAGCGCAAAATATCCTCCTCAACTTACCTCCCGAGTTGTCCCATAACGTCGCCATAAATGGCCTAAACGCTATGGGTCAATTACCCGGCCCAATAAACCCGCTGCAAGGCAGAAAAGTGGCTTTTCTTGGGCGCGAACTTGCTAATCCTATAGGCCTAGCCGCGGGTTTGGACAAAGATGCTGAAGCAGTACTAGGGTTAGCCAAGGTTGGTTTTGGGTTTGTCGAAGTAGGCACCGTGACGCCAAAGCCGCAGCCAGGCAACCCTAAGCCGCGGTTGTTTAGATTAAGGGAGCACAATGCGCTGATTAATCGCATGGGCTTCAATAACCAAGGCGTAGAGGCAATGGCAGGTCGGCTGCAACGCGTTAGAGAGAGTGGGCGAGTCAGTAATACCCTCATTGGTGTGAACTTGGGTAAGAATAAAGATACGCCGCTAGAGAGTGCCACTGATGACTATCTCATCGGCATGCACCGGCTCTACGCGCTTGCAGACTATTTCACGCTTAATCTTTCTTCTCCGAATACACCTGGGTTGCGGCAATTACAGCATGGAGGGGCATTAGCTGAACTGCTTGGACGTGTCAAAGAGGCCCAGCAAAGGTTGGCGAATGGGCGAGCAGTTGTGCCGGTCCTATTAAAGGTTGCGCCGGATTTAGATGACGAAGATATAGAAAGCATCGCCACTGCATTAGCTGCGTCTGAATTAGATGGGCTAATTGCTACGAATACCACGCTGGATCGCCATGCGGTTCAAGGTCATGTTCATGCAAAAGAGGCGGGTGGCCTCAGCGGCGCACCGTTGACGCAAAAAAGCGCTGAGGTAGTGAAGAAGTTTCGCGCAAAGTTGCCTGCGAATATGCCCATTGTGGGAGTTGGCGGCATATCTACACCGGAAAGCGCTTTGGCTATGCTGGCAGCAGGCGCTAATTTGTTACAAATATACTCATCATTTATTTATAAAGGCCCCAATTTGGTGCAAAAATTGATTACTAGTACACGCGCAAATAATTGATATGAAAAACTCTTAGCTAAACGCACGATTATGTGGCGTTTTTGTCGCCATTTCTGTTAAATAGCGCTTTGATCAATTGTGATGGGGATAGTAGATGAAATTTTTCGCTTTATTAGCTGGGTTGTTTTTTAGTCTGCCTGCATATGCAGAAGGCATTGATGGTGCAGATACTGCCTGGATAATGACCGCGACTGCATTAGTTTTGATGATGACTATTCCGGGCTTATCCCTTTTTTATGCTGGCTTAGTCCGTACCAAGAACGTACTTAGCGTCTTGATGCAGTGTTTTACCGTCACGTGCGTAATGTCGATTTTGTGGATGGTGATTGGCTATTCATTAGCATTCGGTGATGGCGGTTCTATGAACGCTTTTATTGGTGGTACATCTAACTTTATGCTTGGCGCTATCGGCCAAGAAACCCCCTCAGGCACTATTCCCGAAAGCGTTTTTGCGTTATTTCAAATGACTTTTGCTGTGATCACTCCTGCATTGATTGTTGGCGGCTTTGCCGAGCGCATGCGCTTCTCTGCTGTTGTCCTGTTTAGCTCAGCTTGGCTGATCCTCGTTTATGCACCCATATGTCATTGGGTATGGGGCGGTGGCTGGTTGTCTGAACTTGGTGTTATGGATTTTGCTGGTGGAATCGTTGTGCACGTTACCGCTGGTGTCGCTGCGCTTGTAGCCGCTATGGTTTTGGGCAACCGTAAGGGTTTCCCAACTCAGGCGATGCCGCCGCACAACATGACCTTGACCATTACCGGTGCAGGCTTGCTCTGGGTCGGTTGGTTTGGCTTTAATGGTGGTAGTGCGCTTGGCGCTAATGGCGACGCAGGTATGGCGATGCTCGTCACGCACATCTCAGCGGCTATGGGCGCGTGTACTTGGATGCTGTTAGAGAGATTAAAATATGGCAAAGCCTCAGCGCTGGGTGCGGTCACTGGTATGGTTGCGGGTCTGGGTACTATTACCCCAGCTTCGGGTTTTGTTGGTCCTGGCGGCGCGTTGATTATTGGCTTAAGCGCAGGCTTTGTATGTTTCTATGCCACAGGCTATATCAAGCGTACGCTGAAAATTGATGACTCCTTGGACGTTTTCCCTGTTCACGGAGTGGGCGGCATTCTGGGTACTTTGTTGACCGGCGTTTTTGCCAGCAATGCATTGGGTGTGTTTGGCGGTCAAGAAGAAATCAACATCAGTGCTCAGTTGCAAATTCAACTGATTGGCATTGTTGCAGCTCTGGTTTATACAGCTTTTGTAACTTACGGAATTCTGAAACTTACGGATGTACTGGTAGGTAACAGAGTCAGTGAAGAGGACGAGCAAGAAGGTTTAGATTTAGTGGCGCACAACGAGCGCGGCTACGACATTTAACTGCTTTGCTTTGCTTAGTTTAGCCTGGCCTGGCTAGTTTAGGCTGAGAATTAGCTTAGGTCTAATTCACTTGAGGTGGGGTTGTTGCAAACAAACCCATTAAAAGGCTCGGTGCAATACCGAGCCAAGAGTTGGGCAGCTTAGAAAGTGCGCATTAGAAGCTGAGCACACCTGTCATTGCCCAGGTTTTCCCCGCTTAAAAGCTCTGATTACGAGATGTTCGATGAGTGCGTCGAAGTCGTAACCTATGGCCGCAGCACCCTCAGGATACAAACTCACCGGAGTCATTCCTGGCAGCGCGTTGACTTCTAGCAAAACAATTTGATCTGTATCGGTGAGTATAAAGTCTGCTCTAGAAAGATCTCTAAGGCCTAGCGCTTTATGCGCAAGAAGGGCGGCATTTTGTAACTGCTCTGCTAAAGCGTCTGACATTTGCGCCGGCATAACATGGCTACTTTGTCCCGGCGTATAGCGATTGTGGAAGTCGTACCATTCATTTTCCGCAGTACAAATTTCAATCACCGGATGAGCTTTGCAACCGTCTTTGGTGTCTAGCACACCCACGGTGACTTCACGGCCAAGTACAAATGGCTCCACTAGGCAGCGACCAAAGGCCAGGCACTGTTCCAAGGCAGCGGCGATATCGCCACCGTTAGGGAGCAGTTGCACACCTAATGCAGATCCCTGGTTGAGGGGTTTAATGGCAACACGTGGTCCTAATAGGCGCTCAATATCTTTGGCCGTAGTCGTCAAGTTGGCGCCAGGTTGCACAATGTAATCTTCTATTACGGGAAGCCCGTGCCGTTTGAAAATACCTTTAGCCACAGCCTTGTCCATTGCCATGGCGCTGCCGCGCACATCGCTACCGACGTAACACAAGGCCAGCATTTCTAACAGACCTTGAACGGTACCGTCTTCACCAGGCGGCCCGTGCAGTGCAGGAAATACCACGTCCGGTTGTATTTTTAGTAGCTCAGATGGGCAATTTTTATCTAGCTCCACTACTACAACTTGAAAGCCTGTATTGTTCAGCGCAAGCTCTACTTGAGCTGCAGATTGTCGTGAAACCTCAGCCTCGGCTGAAGATCCACCAGCTAGAACAACGACATTTATTTTTTTGTTTTGCATAAATTCTATGGTTTTAGTGAGCTGCGAGTGTCGACAATGCACCAGCGTTCATGGTCGCACCAACTACCGTTGATGTATAAAAACCCCCGAGATAAACCCTCGAAAGCAAAGCCACAGGTCTCTACTAAGGCTTGAGATCTTACGTTCTCTGGCTGAATATTAGCTTCCAAACGATGTAGTCCCATAGTTGAAAAAGCGAATTTAATAAGCTGCATGAGGCCTTTGCGCATGTAACCGTGGCCCTCAAAGCACGCGCCCACATAGTAACCTAGCGAAGCACTTTGAAACGTGCCGCGAACAATATGGTTAACATTTATTAAGCCGACAATATTTTCATCACTGCGGCGACAAATGGCAAAACCTTCAAAATCTTCTTGACGAATTCGCTGCATATAAAGTCTAAACAGTTGTGATGAAGAGGGCGACTGAATCCAAGGTTGGTGCAGCGTTATGCTGTCGCGCATTAGCCGTACAATCTCCAGTTCGTCCTTAGCTAATACTCTTCTTAGAAATACATCAGTATCAACTTCCATTGTCGTCCTTAAATTGCTGCAACAAAATCTCCCAGAGAGTTGCGGGAATGATGCCCAGGCCCAAAGCCGTTGGAATAATTGGATGAATGGATCCGTTAACTGTAAACGACAACAATCCGGACAAGTCGAAATTAATTGTCTGCCACGCCAAGATACCCAGTGTTAGCAGGGCAAAACCTAGGGTGAGTACGAGGTGTCTAATAAATTGCTGCATCAATGGGATATTTAGCCATGTGTCAGATTTAACTCCAGTTCAAAGTTTAGAGGGTATGGCCCCTTTTTGACAAATGGTTGACAGAAGTTTTGCGAAAATAATTTTTTAATAATGGGGTAATTAATCTTCAGGGGGAGCGTTGTTCAGTATGTAAGCGCCGCCTCGATGATCTAGCCAAGCTTTGGAAAACTCTGCCAATTTGTAACGTCGCTGTACCTCATCCTGGGTTTTGCCGGCTGGATCCATTACCAGGACATGGGGTTGCTCTGGGTCAGTTACATCAATGCCGTAGAGGACGACTAAATGACCCGCTGACTGCCCAAGCGGCGCGCCTTCAAGACTGCCTGTAGCGAAGCGTATGCTGCATACAATGAGCCATTGTTTGGCCAGCACCTGAGACACGCACTGCCAAGACGGCAGGGCTTCAACCGCACCCACTAGGTTGAGTTTGTTGGCCTGGTAAACTGCTAATGGCCATTTGCCATACGCTTTTGTAGCAGGGTCGTAGCACCCTGCAACGATTTCGGTAAAAGCCATATTTCCGGTTAACGAGGCATGAACCATAGCCAGAGAGGTTGGGGAACAGATGCGGTTGCGCAAGTTTGGTTCTGCGGTCATTTGGCTGATTGCCAAGGGTTGGGTTAGGACAATGCTTTCAGTTGGCGCGAATTTGCAGGTAAGGGTGACCGGGCGAATGCTTATGGCAAAAAGATATTTTTCAGGTGGGCGCTCACATTGCACCGTGATGATCAGCGCTACATTTGTCAGCTCAGCTTCACTATGCCAGCAATCTATTTGCTCGCTCACAATATTAAGGTCAGCAGTCTTTTCTGGCCATTGGGCTAAATTGTCAGCAGGCGTTAACAGCGGGTTGAGCCGGTTGGTGCGCTGAGTGTTGCGGTCTATTAGCGCCACTTGGTATTCATAGCTTTCGCCTAGCATAGAAAAACTGGGGACAAGAATATGCCCACTCGGCGTAGTTGGTAGCTCAATTGATGCTTGCCACCGACGCCCAGCATCACTGAGCAAATCATTTACGCACTGCCACTTTGCATGGCCATCTAGCGGTAGTGGGTAAGATCTTTCGTCGTTGCTGTCTGTCAATCGAAGTGCGTAATACATAGCGAGATATTACCTTGCTCGAGGGATAATGACATCTGACCAAACGCGAAGATTATCGCGTTATTGCAGCGAGCCATGCTGTTGTGATTAGCGACAGCTGTATTCTTGAAAACTGGTCCTAGGACATTGACCGTGGCAACATCTGCATTCTACAACGGGGTGTTGAAAAATAATTATGGCTAGCCTGACTCTTTTTATGACCGAACACTGCGCTCTGTGTGAAACGGTGCTTGATATGTTGTTTACTGTTCCAGCTATGCAAGGCATTACGCTAAACACTATAGACATTGCATTAGATGATGCGTTGGTTGAAAAATATGGTGAGAGGATACCCGTGCTGAAGGTCGGGGATGCAGAGCTTGGTGCGCCTATTGATGCGGCAACGCTGCAAATTTGGCTACAGAATAATTGCCAATAGTGCCGGCGGGGTCGGCTGGCAGGTGTTTTCTTATTTTGCCTCCTGCTTGCCTTTTGTTTGCCTTCTTATGCGCTAGACATTAAACATTTTAAAAGCCAAACAATTGTTTTGCGTTGTTGCTTGTGGCTTGAGCAATTTGTGCAACACTTTCTTGCCGGTGTTGAGCTACCTCCTCCACAACCCATGCAAGTAATGCTGGTTCATTACGTTTTTTCCACTTGGCAGCGATACCGTGTTTACTGGCAAAGTCTGATGGTGCATTTTGTGGTCGTAAAAACGGCGCGTCGGTTTCTACGAGTAATTTGTCTAGCGGTATTTGCTTGACCATGGTACGTAGGTCTTCGCCGCGCTTTTTGTCACAAATCCACCCAGTGATACCAATATAGAAGCCTGCTTCGAGGTAACCCCTTAAATCATCTTCGCTACCGGTGAAGCAGTGGATTACCGCTGGCGGCAGGTTCGGCCTTGTTAGCATGCTTAATACTTGACCTTGGCTTTCGCGGTCATGGACAAATAGCGGCTTGTTCACCTCAATAGCCACTTCTATCTGACCTTGGAAAGCGCGTATTTGCTCTTCTTGGGTGGAGTAGTTGCGGTTGAAGTCCAAACCACATTCACCGATGGCGCAAACCAAAGGGTTGTTAGCGAGTTTTATGAGTTGCGCATGGCTATGCTGGTCCCAAGTACTGGCGTCGTGAGGATGGACGCCGGCAGTGGTGCGGTATTGTAGATTTTTTGCTGCACCCAATAGTTCACACAGTGCAATATTTGCTGCCACCATTGCCAAATCTGTAGAACACAGCACCAAACCTTCAACGCCAGATTCTTCTGCGCGTGAGAGGACCATTTCAGGATCTGCCTGCAATTGGCGATTAAGAAAGTTAACGCAAATATCGATCATGGCTCGTGTGCTTTTGGTTGAGATGCTTTTACTAGCAGGCTTGTAGTTAACACGGTTTAGCGCAAAAATTTTTGCAATATGGCAGTGTTAGCTCCGGCTGCGCCTAACGCCGCCGGACGGTTTTTTCTGCGTCTCGCAGAATGTCTACCGGGCTACCCAAAAGACCAGCATAAACCACGTTAAATGCGAGTACGTTTTTAACGTAATTGCGCGTTTCCCGAAAGGGTATGGATTCAATCCAAACATCTATTGACACATCTTCGCTATCGTTTATCCACCTATCTACCCTGTGCTCACCTGCGTTGTAGGCAGCAATTGCCAACGGCCGCTGGCCGCCGTAACGCTGAATCAGCCAAGTTAAATGATAGCTGCCAAGTGGAATATTTCTTGCTGGGGTTTTAAGGTCGCCTGGCGCCACTTTGGGCAACCGCGCGCGCCGCGCTGCGAGCTTTGCTGTGCCTGGCATAAGTTGCATAAGTCCCTGAGCGCCAGCGCTGGAGACAACTCTGGGCTGAAAGGCCGACTCCTGCCTAGCAATGGCTCTCAGGAGACTAGACGGCGTATTATTTTTATGGCTCGCTTCATCAAAGAGCGGCGAGAAGGCGAGTGGAAATCTAAGGGCTAAATCATCGAACGCTTCAGCTGAATTGGCAGTTTGAATCGCCAAAAACAGGCGCCCCATTTTTTGCGCAAGGTGAGCCAGCTGCTGCAACTCTGCCGGCGTCATGGTTTTTTTCGCCTGGTACCATTCGCGGCGTCCATTCAGATCGTCGCCTACGGCAAATAACTCAACAGCGCGCAAAACATCACTGCGCATTTCGAGTTTTTGTGCCACAAGCTGAGCGTCATGGCTTGTTGGTTGCGCATTGAGTTTTCCCAGCTGGCCCAACTTTTGCGCAGCGAGAAAACCATAGTACTGCCGCTCTTGAGCAAGGTTGAGAAAGATCTCCCTACTTTGTTGGGCCTCAATGGTGTTTTCGTCAGACGTCATCTCAAGGGACTTGGCTAACCAATATTGCCAGCGTAATTTACCTCGTTCTGATTCGTCTAAACGACTCACCCAATATTTTAACTCATGCCAGCGAGTATTCTTTAAAGCAGCCTCTGCGAGTCCGTCAATTGCATAAGGTGATTGAATAGAGGCCCGTATTTGTTCTGCTGGAAATTGATCAGCTAAGCCAAGACCGACCAAAATTCTTTCGTCAATACTGCGCTTGGTTGTGGCGCTGAACGTATGCGTTTGTTGATATTTGCCCCAAGCTTGGAAACTCTTTTCGGGCTGTTTTTTGCTCAGTTTAAGAAGGCCATGCTGGATAACTTGGCGATACATCTCATTGTCTGTCCGAAAGCTTGCGTAGCGTGTGACTTTAATTGGTTGGGTATGGACCAAATAATAGGCGTCCGCGGCGCTCTTACGTTGACCTGAGAAGAAGCGCAGCAAGTAGCGGGCGAGGGTGCGTTGGTTACCTTGGATTGCTGCATGTAGGCGTTGCCAAGCGACGCCTTCATTAAATCGGGAGGTAGTTCGCCAAACAGCGAAAAGAGGATCGCAAGCTTTGGGTTGTGAAGTAGGCGAAACCCATAACGCCGTAGTTTGGTCCAGTGCTTCGGTTTTGCGTCCCGTTGCATAAAGTGCTCGCAGGTAATAACACTGTAGCGCAGTATTTTCCGAGCCCGAATAGTATTTGAGAAACGTTTTCCAGCGACGCTTTGCTGCTTGTTTTTTAAGCCAGCGATTCAATATTAAGGGGCTTACTGGCAGTTCAGAGTATTCGGACACGAACTGGCTCATTGATTTACCACTTACGTGATTTAGTCTTACTCGCAGTTTGTGGTATTGCAGGTAGGGGTAGAGTGGATAATCTTTAAGGCGCTCAGCTAGTCGATTGGCCTCGGTGGTGCTACCCGCGGAATATTTTTCAACTGCGGATTGATACGCGGCACGCTGCTCAAATAAGTTGCCTTGCTCTGCCGCAGCAGCGAATGCTGATAAGGCGCAGATTGCGCCCATTAGGGCCGTAATCACGTATCGTGTTTGTTTGCCCCTCATAAAGTCTTAATGCCAAAGCTATTTTTCGAGCGTAAAGTCTCAGGAAATCTTAAGTTAACAATCATGCGTACTACTAATATGTGAAGGTTGCGCGGCATCTTCAAGTAATCTGCCGCCGCTGAGATTTGCTCTAAAATTTACTCTTCGGGGTCTCGCACTCTAACAGCAAGGACGTCGCAGGGTGCTCCGTGGAGCACACTATTTGCGGTAGAACCGAGCAGTAGTGCAAGTCCGTGACGACCATGGCTGCCAACCACAATTAGATCTGCGTCAAATTCCTGCGCAACTCGGTGAATTTCACCTTCTGGCCTGCCGAATATGAGATGTTGATTGTCTTTGGGCACGGCCAGCTGGTTGGCAAATTCGCTCAAATGAGACTTGGCTTGCTCCTGAATTTGCTCTTGTACGGAAGACATATCCATTGGCACATCGCCGCCATAGGCGAGGCTGAGCGGTTCAATTACGTGTACTAAGTGAATCTGGCTGTGCTCACCAGCAAGGTCTAATGCGCGCTGAGCGACCTGAATCGATTCTTCTGTAAGATCGACCGCTAATACGATGGTTTGGTAAGCTGACATTGCAATCTCCTTTCGGGTTTGCCAGACCATACAACCGTTGGGATGACCTAACAACAGTGAGATTCGAATATGTCTTGGATTATTATTATCGGTGTTTTCATTTTGGCGGCGGGGCCACTGTTTTACTTGATGCCAACGGCCAAAGATAAGCGCCTAACCGCCTTACGAATGAATGCTCGCCAGTTAGGTTTTACCATTCAATTAGATTCTCTATTGAAATTAGACCCGACTGCTGACGAGAGAGTCACCGCTGGTGGCCAGGCGCGCAGTAAAAAGGTGGAGTGTATGCGCTACCAGCTAGCTATGGGGCAGACTTTGGACTATGTTCCGCCAATAACGCTGCAACGAATCCCAGCTGCGACCAATATTCCCGTTACAGTTGTCATGGAAGGTTGGGGACTACCGGCGGAAACGGCAAGTAATTCGCGCCAAGCAGAAAGTCATACAAACAATGTCGAGGCGTGGCAGCAACAAGGCGAGTTGCTCAAACCAATACGCACGTTGTTACTTGCATTACCCGAAGATGTTTTGGGCATTGCTATAGACGGGCGCTGTGTTGGGGCTTTTTGGCTAGAGCGCTCGGGTAAGCAAAATGTAAACAAGACCTTACCGGAAACCGTTATAGAGCCGTTGCAGAGCATTCATACAACCCTGCGCAAAGTCATTGAAATTGTGAAATCTCACCCTTGGGATTTAGGTTAACTTCATAGGTGATTTTGTCGCTCCAAGAGCGAGTGGTTTGACAATATTTGTATTTTATTAGTTGAGATTTCTTGACAGTGGGGCTGGGCTGGGCCTATAACTCGCACTTTCCGCATCTCAGCGGCAGTAAATTGAATGATTTTATTTTTATTCTGTGAGCATGTTTTCAACATTCTTGTTGTTTAGGTAACGTACTCTTTGGGTACTTGGTCAAAAATTTGGGACTTTGGGTCTTTTTTAAATAAGCAACTTCAACCGATATTTGGATGTATATGGCAAGATCTCTTGTAATCGTCGAATCTCCAGCTAAAGCAAAAACGATTAATCGTTATTTGGGCAATGACTTTATTGTCAAATCGAGTGTGGGGCATATTCGTGATCTGCCCGTAGGCGCTAAAGCCGTTGACCCCAAAGCAAGGGCCAAAGAGGCACAAAAAACCAAAGCACTGAGTCCGGAAAAGAAAGCAGCTTATAAAAAGAAGCGTTCGCGTGAGCAGTTAGTGCGGCGTATGGGTGTTAACCCAGACAAACAATGGTCTGCTGAGTACGAAATACTGCCTGGCAAAGAAAAAGTCGTTGAAGAACTACGCAGGCTTGCAGAAAACGCACCTGAAGTTTATCTAGCGACGGATATGGACCGCGAAGGTGAGGCTATTGCTTGGCACTTGCGTGAAGCCATTGGCGGTGATGAGAGCCGCTATAGACGGGTTGTGTTTAATGAAATTACCCGCAAAGCTATTCAAGCCGCATTTGTTGATCCCGGTGAAATAGATATGGATCGCGTGCATGCTCAGCAAGCACGACGCTTCTTAGATAGAGTAGTGGGTTTTGAACTGTCGCCGTTGCTTTGGTCAAAAGTTGCCCGGGGTTTGTCTGCTGGCCGCGTACAAAGTGTAGCAGTGCGTTTGATAGTAGAGCGCGAGCGCGAAATACGTGCCTTTATACCTGAAGAATATTGGGATCTATTTGCAGATTTGACCCGCCAAGGGTCTGAAGAAGCCCTGCGCTTTGAAGTCAGCAAACAAAATGGTGAAAATTTTAGGCCCTCTGATGGCGCCACAACTCACGCTGCCCTAGAGCTTATGTCAGCTCAGGCTTTTATCGTTAGTAAACGCGATGATCGTCCAACACGCACTAAGCCTAATGCGCCGTTCATTACATCCACATTGCAGCAGGCAGCCAGCACCCGTATGGGCTTCTCAGTGAAGAAGACTATGACTATGGCCCAGCGCCTTTATGAGGCTGGCTACATTACCTATATGCGAACTGACTCGACCAATTTGAGTGCAGACGCAGTTGAAAGCTGCCGTGAATATATCAATAAAAACTTCGGCGCTGACTATTTGCCGGAAGAGCCTAAGAAGTATTCCAGCAAGGGTGACGCTCAAGATGCGCACGAAGCCATCCGTCCGTCAAATGTAGGTACCAAACCTGAGCATATAGATGGTGTAGACACTGACGCCGTGCGGTTGTATGAACTTATTCGCAATCAGTTTATTGCCTGCCAAATGACTGAAGCGCGTTATTTGAGCAGCAATATTAAAGTGACCGCCGGTGAATTTGAGTTGTCGGTGCGTGGACGAATCTTGCAATTCGATGGCTATACTAAAGTCATGGTGCCAATGTCGCGCAAGGACGAAGACTCTACACTGCCTGACTTGTACGAGGGAGAAGTGCTAGGGCACAAAGATTCAGAGGCAATACAGCACTTCACAAAGCCCACACCGCGGTTTGGTGAAGCAAGTCTGGTTAAAGAGCTAGAAAAGCAAGGTATTGGTAGACCCTCCACTTATGCCAGCATTATCTCAACCATTCAGGATAGAGGTTACGCCACGCTGACCAATCGACGTTTTTACGCCGAAAAAATTGGTGAGTTGGTGACTGATCGATTGATGGAAAATTTTGAGAATCTAATGGACTACGGCTTCACTGCTAATATGGAGCAGGAGCTAGATAAAGTAGCCAAGGGACAAGCCCAGTGGGACCAAGTCCTAGATGAGTTCTACGGCGATTTTAGCCAGAAGTTGGTCGGTGCACAGGATCCAGACAGCGGCATGCGCGCCAATTCTCCTACTGACACGGACATTGAGTGCCCTACATGCGAACGCCATATGCAAATCCGCAATGGCTCTACCGGTGTGTTTTTGGGTTGCTCAGGTTACGGCCTGAAGCCGAAAGAGCGCTGTACTAAGACTGTTAACCTAATTCCAGGCGAAGAAGCCGTAGATGTAGACAAAGACGAGGAAGGCGAGTCAAAGCTGCTTCGCAGACAGCGCAAATGTGACAAGTGCAATAGCACCATGCTCAGCCACCTTGTAGATGAAACGCGCAAGATGCACGTATGCAGTAACAACCCAGATTGCGACAACTTTGCCATCGAAACGGGCACCTTTAAGATTAAGGGTTACGACGGACCGCTGTTAGAGTGCGATAAATGCGGCAAAGAAATGCAGTTGAAGTCTGGCCGGTTCGGCAAATACTTCGGCTGTGTTGAATGTAAAAATACTCGTAAGTTACTGCGTAGTGGCGAGCCCGCGCCGCCAAAAGCAGACCCTGTTGCTATGCCTGAATTGCAATGCGAAAAGGTAGAGGATCACTATTTGCTCAGAGACGGTGCCTCTGGAATTTTCTTGGCTGCTAGCCAGTTCCCGAAGAATCGTGAGACCCGTGCACCTAAGGTTATTGAGATTAAACCTCACGCCAATGAGCTAGATCCTAAGTTTCGTTATTTGCTCGATGCGCCCGAGTTTGATCCAAAGGGCAACCCAGCGATTATTCGTTACAGTCGCAAGACCAAAGAGCAATATGTTCAGTCCGAGATTGAAGGCAAGGCATCTGGTTGGCGGGCTTATTACATTGAGCCTAAGTGGATAGAAGAAGGCGAACCCGCAGCGAAGAAAAAGAAAGTTGCCGCCAAAAAGACCACTAAAAAGCCGGCAAAAAAGAAAGCTGCCAAGGCTGACGAGGCCGAAGACTAGGCCTAGAGGAACTAGATCAAATGGAACTAGATTAAAGGAGCTAGATTAAAAGGAGCTAGAGCTTGCAGAACGGGCACTGGATGAACTGGTGCGAAAAGACTTGGTGCTAGATGGGATGTTGCACTAAAGCACGTCTAGCTACTGAGCAGAGAGGGCTTTTGTGAGTGGAAGCGGTTTTAAGGAAAGTTGATTTTAAGTACCTCAAAGCCAAGCGCCTCAAGGCCAAGTACTTAGAAAAAGTACTTAGAAAAAGTACTCAGAAAAAGTACTCAGAAAAAGATGATTGGGCATGTTGGGTACCCAATCACCATGCAGGAAACATGCTCGACGATTACTAGATTTGTTGTCGGATTACCCCAACGGACAAACCTTCAATCGCAAATGCCTGATTTGCTAAATCTACCTCTATGGGGCTGTAGGCCTCGTTCTCCGGCAGCAACAAAATTTGGTTGCGTTTCTTAGTGCGCTGAAAACGTTTTACGGTCACTTCCTGGTCTATGCGAGCAACAACGATCTGCCCGTTAGTAACTTGCTGAGTTTTATGCACTGCTAACAAGTCGCCATCTAAAATACCCGCATCTATCATACTGTCGCCGCGTACGCGCAATAAGTAATCTGCCTGGGGTTGGAAGAATCCAGCCGGCAGGTCGATTCTATCTTCAATGTTTTCCTCAGCCAAAATTGGGTCACCAGCGGCAACTCGTCCCACAATGGGTAGCCCTTGGTCGGCCAGTTCAGGAACGCGAATGCCCCTTGAGGTGCCTGGAATCATTTCAATAGCACCTTTACGCGCTAGCGCTTTAAGGTGTTCTTCTGCGGCGTTAGCCGATTTAAATCCTAACTCTTTAGCTATTTCAGCCCGCGTAGGCGGATAACCTGTCTCGCCGATATATTGTCGTATCAGCTCCAAAATTTGCGCTTGTCTAGCGGTTAAAACGCCGGTCAATTCCAAGGTCGATTTCATCAATTGTGCTCCTGTTCAAATATACAGTAGTTGGATTATATACAGTGTACTGAGTTTATGTACAGCACTGTTTAAGCTTAGATATTCATCTGGCTACTAGTGCCATCCCGGCAAACAAGACACAACAACCGTGATAAAGTGCTGCTCTTCAGCTATGAAAATGGCTTTGACGTAGATATGGAATTTGGAAAACTATGGACGATCTGATTGCAATGTTCACCTCATACGCTTGGGTGAGCGAGGTTTTTGTGATTTTGCTTATCACCGCCGTTGTTCGTTTTGCGGCCAAGATTTTTTTGGATGGCGTTGAGCGGCGAGCGCAAAGTTCGCTAAACCAGTGGGATGATGCGCTGGTAGATGCAGGGCGACGCCCGTTGGGATTAGGTATTTGGATATTGGGTATATCATTTGCTGCGGAAATTGTCGGCGGTGGCGCTCAAGCAGAAATTTTTGACTATGTAAGTCAAGTGCGCGACGTTGCTGTGATCTGGTTAATGATTTGGTTTACGCTGCGATTTATCAGTGCTGTTGAGGCGAATTTAATTCAGGGTAAACACCGCGTCAAAGTGGATCCAACAACAGCAACTGCGGTGGCAAAATTACTCCGAGCGTCTATTGTCATTACCGGCGTTTTGTTGGTTTTACAGGCCTTCGGATTTTCCATTTCCGGTGTGCTTGCATTTGGCGGCATTGGTGGTATTGCCATTGGTTTTGCAGCCAGAGACATCTTGGCCAACTTTTTTGGTGCGTTGATGATTTTCTTGGACCGCCCATTTTCGGTGGGCGATTGGATTCGCTCACCAGATCGCAATATAGAAGGCACTGTGGAAGACATAGGTTGGCGCCTGACCCGCATCAGAACCTTTGATAAGCGGCCTCTTTATTTGCCCAATTCTATCTTCACGTCTTTGGCTGTTGAAAATCCTTCGCGTATGCTCAATCGACGTATTTACGAGACCATTGGTCTTCGCTATGCCGATGTAGATCGCATCTCTGCCATTTTGGCAGATGTTAAGAAAATGTTAGAAGAACATGCCGATATTGATCAACGCCAAATTTTGATGGTGAATTTTGTCTCTTTTGGCGCCTCGGCCGTAGAGTTCTTCATTTATACGTTTACTGAAACTACTGATTGGCGAACTTATCACCAAGTTAAAGAAGACGTGTTGCTAAAAGTTGCTGCGATAGTGGCCGAGCACGGCGCAGAAATAGCCTTTCCTACTCAGACTGTGCATTTACAAATGCAAAACGAACCCAGCTTATGAATGGGCTTGCAGATATCGAATTAGTCTCAGGCATGCCCTCAGGCGTTGGTCATGCTTTCGCTAAAGCAGAAATTGTTTTTACCAAAGAGCAAGTCACCGCTGCGATAGATCGTTTAGCGGTGGCTATTACCATTGCGCTGCAAGACAAAAATCCGGTTATGTTGAGCGTTATGCAAGGTGGTTTGTATCTAACCGGGCAACTTATGCAGCGCGTGATTTTTCCGCTGCAACAGGGTTACGTCGATGTGAACCGGTATCAAGATTCTGAACAAGGCGGAGAAATAACTTGGCAGGGCGCGGAGCATCCACCCCTGCAAGGTAGAAGCGTGCTGTTGATAGATGATGTTTTGAATGAAGGTATCACCTTAGCCTATTTGAAAAAGTGGGCGTTTGAGTGTGGTGCTAAAAAAGTCGCAATTGCCGTATTAGCGGATAAAAATTGTTCTATTACAGACATTCAGGCAGATTACCCAGTGCTAGCTTGCCCGAATAAATTTTTGTTTGGGTGTGGTATGGACGTGAAGGGCTATGGACGCAATCTGCCCTCAATATATGCGCTGCCTAGTAGCCTACGATAGAGCACCGTCCAACAGCGACAAACAATTTATTTAAGTAGTTTATTCGCTCGGCTGTCGGCTTGGTGCCCGGTACTCGTCGTAGTCTGCCCAAGCCTGTAGTAACGGTTCTGTTGCCTCTATAGGGGTTATTTTTACGATGATACCCATGAAAGGGTGGTCAAGGTAATGCAGCTCTCTGCTGCGCATACGTCTACTTTCATTCAGCTCAAAGTACGCGCTCTTTGGAATGTTTGCCAAATTCGTTGAATTTGCATTTTCTAATGTTGTAAGTGCATCGGCACTTTTTGCCGTAGTTGTTGCTTCAAGAAATGCTGTTTTAAATTGCCTTTGCGCACTCTTGGACTGAAGGTCAACTTCTGTTGCCTCACTTACGCGCAGAAGTTGTTCCGCCTCATAGTCTGCAACAGGCGCATCTAGCCAGAGCTGCCCGGCAAAATGCAGATAACGACCCAACGTGACACTGATCATGCCCTCTAGCGAATTTGTCGAATCCTTGGCGGCAAAATAAATTTGCTGTGGCGCCGCCCTAGGTGGTACGACTTGTTGCCAACTTTGATGCAGTAATAAGTTAAATTTTGGATTTCGATCTAGTATTAATGCCTCGTTATTCAATTCGAATTGCTCGCGGCCAATTAAGCCGTAGCTGTTATCTTTCAGCGAACGCGCAAAGAAACTCAATTGGGTTATAAAGTTCAAGTAAGGAGTAGGTAAAACTCTTGGTGCACTTGTGGGAATGGCCAGCTCTACGAATTGTTCACTGGGTGTTGACGTTTCTAGCGGCAAACCCTCTGCAGCGAAATTTCCGTCCAACAGCGGCTTCAAGTCTTGCGGATTTGTGTCTAACCCTGCATCGCTAAACCACTGCGCGAGCTCTGGTTCATTCTCTTTGTTCAATAATGCTCGTAGTTTGGCTGGCAGCTCAGGTTCAGTGGCAATATTGGGGTAGCCAATACAATAATCATTGGATGCTGTATTAAATTTAGACCTAGTATCAATGTTCGGCGACAAGGCAAACATATTCTTGGGTAGAACTCTTGGCTCAATTGACAATAACGGTTCTTCTCTAAGACCGCTTTGATCTGCGCGAGTGAAGACGATTATTTCAACCTTGTAGCGTCGCTCCTCCATTAGCTCTTCAAGTGCTTTGACGCTGGCAAATTCATCAAACTCTAGTTGCGCGTATTCTGCCGGGAAGACCGATCCAGGCAGCACACTGTCACTGGCGGAACGGGCACTGGGCGCCAAGGCTAAAAACAGTAAAAGCAACAAAGTTGCCGGCAATGCGCCGACATGCCTATTGCCAAACACTGTGTTCTTTTGGAGTTGGTTGGCGCGTTGCATTACTTTCTCTGCTTTTCTCTAAGCTGCCGCAGCGACGCTTGGTGCTAAGCGGCTAAACAGCTGAATAGAAAATTCCAGGCGCTGAGTAAACTCGCTCAGGTCTTTTTCTATCCGTAATGTAGAAGCACCATCAAGTTTGAAGGTATGGCTTTCTTGTTGCACAAGCTTAACAATTTCCATTGGGTCAACTTTAGTTGTTTTGCTGAACTCTAACTTGCCACGTTCCTCGCCTAAGTCCAGTTTTATAATGCCGAGGCTTTGCGCAATGATTTTTAGACCAGTGACTTGGAATAAATTTTTCATTGCAGGGGGCAGCAGGCCAAAGCGATCAATGATCTCCACCTGAAGATTATCTAACTCTAGCTGAGAGTTAGCCGCCGAAATACGCTTATAAAGTATCAAGCGCGTTTGTACATCAGGTAGGTAATCGTCTGGGATCAGAGTAGGCACGTGCAGATTAATTTCTTGGCTGACAGGTTCTAGTGGCATATCTCGGTCCGGTACCTGGCCGGAGCGTAGCGCATTCACCGCGCGGTTCAACATATCCATGTACATGGAAAAGCCAATGGACTCAATTTGACCTGATTGGTCGTCGCCCAATAGTTCGCCGGCACCACGTATTTCCATATCTTGGGTTGCTAAAGTAAAGCCAACGCCCAGATCTCCAGATGCTTCAATAGCCTCTAAGCGCTTTACCGCATCTGCGGTCATAGATTTAGGTTCTGGTGTCAGCAAGTAGGCATAAGCTTGCCTATGACTACGGCCAACGCGCCCACGTAACTGATGCAATTGAGCTAAGCCAAATTTGTCAGCACGTTCAATAATTATTGTATTGGCGTTGGGTATGTCTATGCCGGTTTCGATTATTGTTGAACAAACTAAAACGTTGAGGCGACGATGATAAAATTCGCTCATCACTTCTTCCAGTTCATTTTTGCGCAATTGGCCATGGCCAATGCCTACCCGCGCCTCGGGTACTAGTTCACGTATGGTCTGTGCCGTTTGTTCGATAGAACGCACTTCATTGTGCAAAAAGAAAACTTGCCCGCCGCGCATCAATTCGCGGCTAATGGCTTCGCGCACGCTTTGCTCGCTGCGCTGCTGGACAAAAGTTTTGATCGACAGGCGCTTAGCCGGTGGCGTGGCGATAACAGACAGGTCGCGTATACCGCTCAATGACATGTTTAGCGTTCTCGGGATCGGCGTCGCCGTTAGGGTTAAAACGTCGACTTCTGCGCGGATGGCGCGTAGACGTTCTTTTTGTCGCACACCGAACCTGTGCTCTTCGTCGACAATTACTAAGCCGAGGTCGTTAAACTTGAACTGTGGGCTGAGCAACTTGTGCGTACCAATGAGGATATCCATCTTGCCGTTTGCGGTTTTAACGGCAATTTCGTCTATTTCCTGGGCGGTTTTAGCGCGGCTGGCCACATCAATGTTGACCGGCCAATTTGCAAACCGATCTACTAGCGTGTCGTAATGCTGTTGGGCGAGTAGTGTGGTGGGCACGAGCAAGACCACCTGTTTGCCACTCTGTACTGCGGCGAAGGCCGCGCGCATGGCCACTTCTGTTTTACCAAAGCCAACGTCGCCGCAGACAAGTCTGTCCATGGCGCGCTCCATTGCCATATCCGCAAGAGTTTCTTCAATTGCAGTTTTTTGGTCGGTGGTTACATCAAATGGGAACTCTGCAGAAAATGCCGCATAGTCACTTTCACTGGGTTTAAGGCTATGGGATTTGCGCAACTCGCGTCTTGCGTAAATGTCTAACAACTCAGCGGCTACGTCGATAACCTTTTCGGCTGCGCGACGCTTGGCGCGATCCCATTGGTCTGACCCTAACCGGTGAAGCGGAGCATGCTCCTCATCAGCGCCGGCATAGCGACCAATCAAATGCAAAGACGTCACCGGCACATATAGTTTTGCGCCACCGGCATAGCCAAGCATTAAGAATTCGTAGTCGGCTGAGTCAATTTGCAAAGTTTCCAAACCTAAATAACGGCCAACACCGTGTTCTATATGCACAACCGGAGAGCCCATAGACAACTCGGTGAGGTTGCGAACAATTTGGTCGGGGTCTATTACTTTGCGGTTACTGTCTTTTTTGCCCTCAGTGGGACGCTTACCCAGTACCTCGTTTTCAGTGATGATGATGGCATCGTCAATAAACAGGCCTTCAAGGATGGGCGAGACTGTAATGCAATGAGTATCATTACTGTCTAAGTATTCTTCGAAGGAGGCTACATTGTGCGTCTGAATTGAGCTTTTGCGCAGCAATTCATCAAAAATTTCTCGGCGTCCAGCGGACTCGGCAATAAAAAGCACTGGCTTTTGGCTGCCGAGTAAAAATTGTTGTAACGCATGACTTGGTTCAGCTAAGCGAGCGTTAATATGCAAATCTGGGACGGCTTGGGTTACGAAATCTACCTTATGCTTGACATCTACAGAGTTGAGAAAGATGCGCTTACCTTTATTTAGGTTTTGACGTAACTCTTCTGCAGCAAGGTAAAGGGTTGCGGGTTCTAGTATTGGCCTTTCAATGTCGTAACGTAGCGACTCGTAACGACTTTCAACTTCCGTTAGGTAGTTGTCTGCTGCGGCCATAGCGCTACCTTCAAGGACAAATATTGCGTCTTGTGGCAGGTAGTCGAACAGGCTGCCGAGCTGTTCAAAAAACAACGGCAGATAATATTCAATACCGTTAGGCGCAATATAGCTGCTGACGTCTTGATAAACGCTACAGCGTCTAACGTCGACGTTGAACGTGGTATGCCAGCGATCTCGAAATCTTGCAATGGCAGGATCATCAAACGGAAATTCCTTAGCCGGCAGTAGATTCAACTGTTTTATTTGTTCTACGGTGCGTTGAGTTTCCGGGTCAAATGTTCTCAGCGTATCTATTTCATTATCCAGCAGGTCGATCCTCACCGGTAGGTCGCTGCCCATAGGGAAAATATCGACCAACGCGCCGCGCACCGCATATTGGCCGCGTTCAACCACCATATCTGTACTTTGGTAGCCGGCAGACTCCAAGGTGAGTCTTTGCTCGGAAACATCGAATGTTTGTCCACACGCAAGATTAAAGCAGGCGCCGCCCAAATAAGAAGTAGGCGCTACTTTTTGCAGCAAGGTGCTTATTGGGACAGTAAGAACGCCCTTAGTTTTGCCTTGCAGCTGAGATAGGCAAGACAGTCGTTCGGAAATAATATCTTGGTGGGGTGAAAATACATCGTAGGGCAAGGTCTCCCAATCTGGGAATCGCAAAACGTCTAGATTGTCAGCGTCGTCGCCGGCATTGCCTGCAAAGAAGTTGATGCCACTGGTCCAGCGCTCTGTCGCTGAAGAGTCTGCTGTGATCACGACTATAAGATTGTCGTGAGCCTGGGCAAGCTCTGTTACAGCGAGAATTTCTGCAGAGCCGCTGAGGCCGTTCCAACTCAAATTGTCGCCGTCTTTGGCGGGGATGAGTGCTGCTGATGTCGAGTTAAGAATCAATTGGCGCAATGCTAAAAATCCATATTGTTTATTTTTGTATACGTTGCTGCGCAATAGGTTTTATTGCCGCACACGCTGGGGCATCGCAAAATGAATTTGCGCTGCTGTATCATTGTTCTAAGGCCTGCTCTCAATATGTAAATAACTGCTGAGTCGGCGCACACGTTGGAAATGCTGCCTCGTGTTCAGTATAGGCTTTCGCCTTCTTCTCACGGCCTTGTTATGCCGCCGTTAGTCTTTACAACATCGCAGAGGTAACAGCGGACCGCCATTCTACCTGCTTCCTCCGCTGGTTAAAGTTTTGATGCTCAAGAACATGAAAAAAGCCGCAATTTTTCCATTTAGGCTTGGCCTGACTGAGGTGGTATTAGGTGCTGGCGTTCCCATTATCCCTAGGCTAAAGTTCATTGGTCATCTAAATTCCATTCATAAGGAAGATGACACGCAATTCAGCACTTATTAAGCCGTAAGGCGTGGTGTTTGAATTAATAGCCGTGGGAGGCAGATCTAGCATAGCTTGGCGTATTACCTTGCTTGGCAGTAATGGGGCGACAGGGAGTTTATGGAACCAACCAATATTTTTGATCCGAACTACTTTCATAAAGTAGTGGATTGTCAGTGGGCGTGTCCGGCGCATACACCAGTACCAGAATACATACGTTTAATTGCACAAGAGCGCTATACCGAGGCGTATATGCTGAACTGGGATTCTAATGTCTTTCCCGGAGTTTTAGGGCGAACTTGTGACCGCCCCTGTGAGCCTGCGTGCCGCAGAGTAAGAACTGAAGAAACGCCAGTAGCCATTTGTCGTTTGAAACGGGTCGCCGCAGATAATAAGGGTGACGTAACCGCCTTTATGCCGCATGTGCCTAGCGAGAAAAATGGCAAAAGGGTTGCGCTTATTGGCGCAGGGCCAGCCTCGTTAGCAGTCGCCCGAGACCTTCTGCCATTGGGTTATGAGGTGCATTTGTTTGAACAGGATGAGAAGGGCGGCGGCTTCATGCGCAGCCAAATCCCTGCATTCAGACTGCCCGAAGAAGTGCTCGATGAAGAAGTAGATCGCATTCTAGATATGGGGGTGCATTGTCACTTTGGCCAAGAAATTACCAGCATGAAAGCCATGATGGACATGAATTTCGATGCCTATTTTGTTGGCACTGGCGCGCCGCGAGGTCGTGACCTAGAGCTCAAAGGACGTGAGGCAGTGGATAAGCACATCCACATCGGTATTGATTGGTTGTCCAGCGTAGCCTTTGGCCATATTACCGAAATGAAGGGCAAGGTCATTGTTATGGGTGGCGGTAATACAGCAATGGACTGCTGTCGTACCTCTCTACGTATGGGCGCCGAGTCGGTCAGTGTTGTCGTACGTTCTGCATTCGAAGTAATGAAGGCTTCGGAGTGGGAAAAAGACGATGCCATGCGCGAAGGCATACCTATTATTAACAACCGTCCGCCGAAAGAATTTGTCCATAAAGATGGCAAACTACAAGGCATAATTTTTGAGTGCGTCACCCCAGTGAAAGGCGAAGATGGCCGTCTCAGGTATGAACCCAGTGGCGAACCCGATGTGTTTATAGAAGCCGATCACGTGCTCATGGCCATCGGTCAGGATAATCATTGCCCTTGGATAGAAAGAGACTTGGGCATTGAGTTTGATAAGTGGGATTGCCCAACGTTAAACGAAGTCACTCTACAAACAACCAATCCAAAAGTATTTTTTGGTGGCGATAGCGCCTTTGGGCCTGAAAATATTATTTGGGCTTCAGCTCATGCGCACCGTGCGGCAATCAGTATTCACCTGTTTTGCCAAGGTCAGGATCTCATTACCGATCGACCTCCAGAGGGTGTGAATCTAATTTCCACAAAGATGGGCATGCATGAATGGGCATATGACGCTGAGCACGATGATGCTCGCCGTCATATAGTGCCCCTAGTTGAAAAGAAGTCTGCGCTAACGAATATTCGCGTCGAAGTCGAGTTAGGTTTTGACCAAGTGTTAGCGTCAAAGGAAGCCCAGCGCTGTCTAAACTGCGATGTGCAAACGGTGTTTACCGAGAATTTGTGCATTGAGTGCGACGCTTGTGTAGATATTTGCCCCATGGATTGTATTTCTTTTGTGGCCAACGAAGAAGAAGAGTCGTTGCGTCAGCAATTAACAGCACCGGCGGATAACGTAGATCAAGATATTTACGTGTCAAATGTACTCCCAACAACTCGGGTCATGGTGAAGGACGAAGACGTTTGTTTGCATTGTGGCTTGTGCGCTGAACGTTGCCCAACTAATGCTTGGGATATGCAACGTTCAATTGTGCATATCCCTCAATTGGGGTCATACGCAGAATGAGTATAAAGTACAACGATTTTGTTATCCGCTTTGCCAACGTTAATGGCTCTGGTTCGGCTAGCGCCAACGGCATGTTTGCCAAGGCGCTTTTTCGTATGGGTATTCCGGTTGCTACAAGAAATATCTTTCCCTCCAATATACAAGGCTTGCCGACTTGGTTTGAAGTAAGAGTCAGCGAGAAAGGCTACTTAGGTCGCCGCGAAGGCGTAGATATCATGGTAGCGATGAATGCAGAAACGTTGGTTGAAGACGTTGCCAGCATCTCGCCAGGTGGATACTTACTTTATGATAACTCTAAGCCGCTAGCGAAAGCGCTCAAGCGCGATGATATTCATGAAATAGCCATTCCCATCTCTTCCATGATGCTGCCGGAATTTACAGACCCGAAGCAGCGCAGCTTGTTCAAAAACATTGCTTACTTGGGTGCGCTTGCTGGGCTGCTGAATATTGAATTTGATGTCATCACAGGCATGGTTTCAACCCAGTACAAGGGCAAGGATGCGCTGATACAGCCAAATATCCGTTCGCTGGAACTAGGTCGAGATTACGCGCTGAACTATCTCAATGCGCCGCTACCTCTACAGGTCAGACGTTCTGAGGCGGTAGGTGAGCGCATTATGATTGATGGTAATGACGCTGCTGGTTTAGGCAGTGTCTATGGTGGCGCCACAGTCTGCGCCTGGTACCCAATAACGCCCTCTACCTCAGTTGCCGAAAGCTTTGAAAATCACAGTAATGTGCTGCGCATTGATAAAGAAACAGGTCAGAAAAAATTTGCCTTTTTACAGGTAGAAGACGAGTTAGCTGCTATTGGCGTGGTTATTGGCGCGGCTTGGAATGGCGCGCGCGCCTTTACCGCAACCAGTGGTCCTGGCATATCGCTAATGTCTGAATTTCTGGGTTTGGCCTATTTTGCTGAAATTCCCGCGGTTATCTGGGACATTCAAAGATCTGGTCCGTCAACAGGTATGCCCACGCGTACTCAGCAAGGGGACTTAATTGGCGCGGCTTACGCATCCCACGGCGATACAAAGCACCCTTTATTATTCCCATCTACGCCCAAAGAGTGCTTCGACTTTGCAGCTAAAGCCTTAGATCTAGCTGACCGCCTGCAGACACCGATTATGGTACTCAGCGATTTAGAATTGGGTATGAATGACAATCTAAGCGAACCCTTTGAGTGGGACGACAGCCGTCGTTACGACCGCGGTAAGGTTTTATCCGCTAAAGACTTAGATGAGGTTGAAATCTTTGGTCGCTATTTGGATGTGGACGGCGACGGCATTGGTTATCGAACCTATCCAGGCACGCACCCTGAAAAGGGCGCGTTCTTTACTCGCGGCACGTCACGCGATGAATTCGCGGTGTATACCGAGTCGGGTGAGGTCTACCAACGCAATATGGAGCGTTTGCAGAAGAAGTGGCAAACCGCTCGAACCTTGGTCCCAGCGGCCCAGATTGTTGATAAGAGCCAGTCAGTAGGGGTCTTGTACTACGGTACCACCGCATTACCGATGCCAGAGGCATTAGATAACTTAACCCAGAATGGTATCCACATGGACACTTGTAGGGTTAGGGCGTTTCCGTTTGGTGAAGAAGTAGAGCAATTTATTGCCTCTCACGATTTAATCTTTGTTGCCGAGCAAAATCGTGATGGTCAAATGCGCACATTGTTGATCAATGAACTGCAAACAAATCCAAGTAAGTTGATTTCAGTGCTGTATTACGCAGGTCTATCTATATCGGCAGATACCATTACCGATCAAATATCCGATTACTATATTGAGAATAAATTGTCCCGAGTGACAGAGGTGCAATCATGACATTTGTCGCTAAACCCAAGGTTCATCACCCAAAACTACCCGTTAACGAAATAGGCCTGACACGCCGAGATTATGAAGGCTCAGTTTCTACGCTCTGTGCTGGCTGTGGCCACGACTCGGTGAGCGCTGCCATTGTTCAGGCCTGTGCTGAACTGTCGCTACCGCCACATAGATTTGCGAAAGTATCTGGTATTGGTTGTTCCTCGAAAACGCCAAGCTACTTTCTCAACAAGAGCCACGGCTTTAACTCTGTGCACGGCCGCATGCCTAGTGTTATGACCGGCTCAAATTTGGCTAACCGTGATCTCATCGGTGTTGGCGTATCTGGAGACGGCGATAGCGCGTCAATTGGTTTCGGTCAATTTGCCCATATCGTTCGCCGCCGCATAAACATGCTGTACTTGGTCGATAACAACGGCACCTATGGTTTAACCAAAGGCCAGTTCTCGGCAACTAACGACAAGGGTTCAACCAGCAAAAAGGGCGTGCCCAATCTTTACGAACCCATTGATTTGGTCAGCAGCGCATTGCAGATTGGTGCTAGCTTTGTTGCGCGTAGTTTTTCCGGCGACAAAAAACAGTTAGTGCCACTTATTAAAGCGGCACTTATGCATAAAGGCATGGCCTTTATCGATGTTATTTCGCCCTGTGTAGCCTTTAACAATCATTCTGGTTCTACCAAGAGCTATGAGTTTGTTCGTGATCATATCCACAACGTCATGGACGCAGACCTAATTATGGCTCACAAGGAAGTCACAGCAGACTATGCTGAGGGCAGCCGAGAAGATGTGGCTATGCCAGATGGTTCTACTCTGCAGTTGTATAAGGTAGACGCCGATTACGATCCATATGATCGGGTAGGTGCTCTAAATTATGTGCAGCGCATGCAAGAAAAAGGCGAGGTCGTAACGGGCTTGCTCTATGTAGATCCAAATGCCGTTGAATGTCACGACATCATGGACACGGTCAGCCAACCTTTAAATGAGCTGACGGAAGCTGATTTATGTCCAGGGAGCGACACCCTGGAGGCCCTAAATCAGCGTTATCGATAACTATTGATAACTAATGCTGTCGGGATTCTATAATCCCGGCAATTCTGGTGATAAACTGCCGCCGCTCTGAGAGTGAAATCGGAAATATCCTAAAAACTTAGGGTGTTAAAGAGGCGGAAACTAATCTGGTCTGGCGTTAGGGCTGTGACCGAGATACAGCTATGACCCCTTTGATACCCTCGACTCTATTTGTGAAATTCTTTGTAAAGAGCTTTTGCAGCTAAGTTAGTTTGTGTATTTCGACATAACCCTCAGTTTTATTTGCGGCTCTCTGGCCGCTGAACGCTAAATATTGTTTGGATGAGAAGGAGACAACGTGAGTTTACCCAGCCTAGATGACTATTTTCCCGACTGGAAAGAACGAGAAGCCCTAGCCGAGGGGATGATCCCTATGATCGGTCGGTTATACCGTAATAACGTCGTGGTTTATTGTTATGGGCGTGCTATGCACAACCAAAGCGTAACTCAGTTAATGAAAGCCCACCGTTATGTTCGCCAGGTTGAACAAAACGAACTTTCAGAATTTGAAACCTACCCCGTCCTTGAAGCCATTTCTAAATTAGATATGGGTCCATGCCACGTTGATCTTGGCAAGTTGGCGACTAAGTTCATGGCGGAGTCTGAGGCAATTAGCGCTGAAGATTTTGTCATTCGTGAATGTGCCTCGGTGATTGGTGTCACAGCACCGCCGATAGAAAAGCCCCAGGATATTGTACTTTACGGCTTTGGTCGTATCGGCCGCTTGCTAGCCAGATTGCTCATTGAGAAAACCGGCGGCGGTGGACAACTACGCCTACGAGCCATTGTGGTGCGTAAGGGCAGCGACGATGACATCGTTCGACGCGCCAGTTTATTACGCCGTGATTCAATTCATGGCAGTTTTAAAGGCACCATTCGTGTTGACGAAGAAAACGAGTGCATTATTGCCAACGGCAACGTTATTCGCGTTATCTACGCGTCTGATCCTGCAAAAATTGATTACACAGAGTACGGTATTGATGACGCCATCATTATTGATAACACCGGCGTTTGGAGAGACAAAGAAGGCTTGTCCCAGCATCTGAAATCTAAAGGAACCAAGCGGGTTGTGTTAACCGCGCCAGGTAAGGGCTCAGTAAAAAATATTGTTTCTGGTCTTAATACACGGGACATCACCGACGAAGACCACGTTCTGGCTGCAGGTAGCTGTACAACAAACGCCATCGTGCCAGTACTCAAGGCTATGAACGATAATTTTGAGATCGTTAATGGTCATATGGAGACAGTACACTCTTATACCAACGACCAAAATTTAATCGACAACTATCACAAATCAAATCGTCGCGGACGTGGCGCTCCTTTGAATATGGTAATCACCGAAACAGGCGCCTCATCTGCGGTAGTGAAATTGCTGCCAGAGTTGGAAGGCAAGCTGACCGGTAACGCCATTCGTGTGCCAACTCCAAATGTTTCGTTAGCCATCCTTAACCTGACGTTGAGCCGCGAAACCACTGAGGAAGAAGTGAAAGATTTTTTGCGTAACGCCGCGCTGCATAGCTCGTTACAACGTCAGATTGATTTCACTACATCACCAGATGTTGTGTCTTCAGACATGGTAGGTAATCGTCATGCTTGCATCGTTGATGGCGAAGCCATCATTGTAAAAGACAATCGCGTCGTCCTCTATGTTTGGTACGACAACGAATTTGGCTACGCCTGCCAAGTGGTTAGAGTAACTCAATCGTTAGCAGGAATTGCCTACCCGCTGATTCCTGAAGACGTTGTGAAGATGGGCTTTTAGGCATTTGACTACGCAAAAAGTACGCACCCGAATAGCGCCATCCCCCACCGGGGACCCCCATGTAGGCACGGCCTACATGGCGCTTTTTAACTGGGCATTTGCTCGTCATGAAGGCGGCGAATTCATTCTCCGTATTGAAGATACCGATCAGGCTCGTAGTACTGCTGAGTCTGAGCTGTCGATATTTGAATCTCTTGAATGGCTTGGACTTGATTGGGACGAAGGTCCTGACAAGGGCGGCCCGCATGGCCCATATCGGCAAAGCGAACGTAAAGCGATTTATCAAGAGTATGTGCAAAAACTCTTGGATGATCAGCACGCATTTCACTGTTTTTGTAGTAAAGAGCGGTTGGACGAAGTTCGGTCGCAGCAGCAAGTTAATAAAGAAACCACACGCTACGATGGTCTTTGTGCAAACCTAACCGCCGCGGAGGTGGCATCGCGCCTAGCAGCAGGGGAAGAACACGTTGTTAGAATGAAGGTGCCTAGTGAAGGGCAGTGTACATTCACGGATCGTCTGCGCGGTGAAATATCTATTCCATTTACCCAGGTTGATATGCAAGTTCTGGTTAAAGCGGACGGCATGCCTACCTATCACCTGGCTGTTGTGGTCGACGATCACCTCATGGAAATTACCCATATTCTGCGTGGCGAAGAGTGGCTTAACTCAGTTCCAAAGCATATTTTGCTGTACCAGTATTTTGGTTGGAATGCGCCCGAAATGGTCCACCTGCCTTTATTGCGCAACCCCGATCAAAGCAAACTTTCGAAACGAAAAAACCCCACAAGCGTTACTTACTATCGAGACATGGGTTATCTACCCGAAGCGCTTTTGAATTATTTGTCCCTTATGGGTTGGTCAATGCCCGGTGAGGAAGAAATTTTTACTCGCCAAGCTATGGTCGACGCGTTCGATGTTGATCGCATTTCAACCGGCGGTCCAATTTTCGATCAGACCAAACTTAAATGGATCAACGGCCAGTATCTAAGGGCACTATCCACAGACGACTACGCTCAACGTGTGGGCGAGTGGATGCTCAACCCGGAACGCTTAAAGCAATTGGTGCCAATGGTTCAAGAAAGGGCAGAGCGCTTGTCTGATTTAGTGCCAATGGTTGACTACCTGATAGGCGAGCGGCGGGTATTAGTTGAAGAAGATTTTCAGCATAAATCATTGCAGCGAGAGCAAGTGGTTAGAGTGATTTACCATACCCTGGCGGCGTTTGAAGAAATGCGTAGCTGGCAACGAGAAGAGATTTACACTTTGATCCAAGCGTTGGCCGTCGCTTGTGACATGAAGGTGAGAGATTTTCTTTTCCCTCTATTCATTGCAGTGAGCGGGCGCAGTGTTTCACTGCCACTGTTCGACTCATTGGTATTTCTAGGTGCACCTCTAAGTCTTGGGCGTCTGCGTGATGCACTGGAAGTCTTTGCCGTTTCCGGAAAAGAGCGTAAACGGCTTGATAAGGAATACCAGAAATTGCAATTTAGGCAAGATTAATGCAATTAACGGAATAGGCGTTTGACAGGTGGGCATTAGCTACCTACCATTGCGCGCTGTTTCGGGGCCATAGCTCAGCTGGGAGAGCGCTTGAATGGCATTCAAGAGGTCGGGAGTTCGATCCTCCCTGGCTCCACCAATTTTCTCTCAAAACCCTGAGGTGCTACCTCAAGGTTAGTAAGGATGCAGGCAATGACAGTAGAGCAATTATCTGTGCTTGGCTGGGCATGCAGCAACAATAAATTGTCTAGAGACTTTGTCTTCACCGATTTTTCTAACGCGTTCGCGTTCATGACCCAAGTCGCTTTGCTCGCGGAGAAAGCCGACCATCACCCCAATTGGTCTAATGTTTATAATCGCGTCACTATCGAGTTGACCAGTCATGATGCTGGCAACACCGTAACAGCCAAAGACGTCGCAATGGCCCATGCCATTAACGAGTTAAACCCCCACCACTCGCCTCTCACTTAGACCGCAAAATAAGCAGGGTGGGTTCCCCATTACTTGCAAAAACTCATCATCGCCCAGCCGCTGACCTTTTAGCGTCTTCGAGCTCGAAATGCGTTCCACAAATGGTTAACGCAAAATGTCCGAAATAGATATTGCTAGCGCCCATGCCTTTGGTTAACTTTAGCTCTGAATTTTCATAACTAAATCTTTTTCGGGGGAATACATGCCTAAGGTCACTTTCATTGAGCACAACGGTACTGAGCACAGCGTAGACGCAGAGGTTGGTAAATCTCTAATGCAGATAGCGTTGGATAATTTGGTACCAGGCATTGACGCTGATTGTGGCGGCGAGTGTTCCTGCGCAACATGCCATATTATGGTCAAAGCAGATTGGTTAGATAAGATTGGTACACCTAGCGATGCCGAAGATTCCATGCTGGACCTTAACCCAGAGCGTGAGCCAAGCTCGCGTTTGGCTTGCCAGATTGAAGTCACCGAAATTCATGATGGACTTACCGTTGACCTACCGGAGTTTCAATTCTAATGAGTGAAGCAACTGTTCTACAAATGATAGATCACGAAGCTAAAGATGTGCCCTTAGAGGACATTGATGTTAGCCAACGTGAGTTATGGGTACAGGACCGCAAATGGGACTATTTCGCCCGCCTGCGTGATGAGGCCCCAGTACACTTCTGCAAAGATTCAGAGTTTGGACCCTATTGGTCCGTAACGCGCTTTGCCGACATTATGGAGGTGGAAGCCAACTGGCAGAGTTTTTCTTCAGACCCAGCAATTACCATTGTCGATCCAGAAGAAGACTTTCCGCTGCCTATGTTTATTGCAATGGATCCGCCTAAGCATGATGAGCAGCGCATGACTGTGCAAGGCTCCGTGGCGCCAAAGAACTTGAAGGTCATGGAAAGCACCATTCGTGGGCGAGTACAAAAAGTCCTCGACAGCTTACCTGTTGGTGAACCTTTCAACTGGGTAGATAAAGTGTCAATTGAGCTGACCACCCAGATGCTAGCGACCCTCTTTGATTTTCCTTTTGAAGACAGAAGCAAACTCACGCGTTGGTCTGATGTGGCCACCGGCGGCCCTGAAACAGGGATTGTTGAAAGCGAAGAGCAGCGTCAGGCAGAGTTACTCGAGTGCTTGGCATACTTCACCAATTTGTGGGAAGAGCGCGCCAAACAGGGTCTGTCTAACGACCTGATCTCTATGCTTGCTCACGGTGAAGCAACCCAAGACATGAGCCCGCAAGAATATTTGGGCAACCTTATTCTGCTGATTGTGGGCGGCAACGACACTACAAGAAATTCTATGACAGGTGGCGTCTTAGCCCTGAACCAGAATCCTGGTGAGTATGCCAAACTGCGCAATAACCCCACGGTGATTCCATCCATGGTTTCCGAAATTATCCGTTGGCAAACTCCGCTAGCCCACATGCGTCGTAAAGCGACCAAAGACTATGTCTTAGGTGGCAAGACCATCAAAGCTGGCGACAAGGTAGTGATGTGGTACATCTCAGGTAACCGCGATGAGCGCGCTATTGATAAGCCTAACGAATTTATTATCGACCGAGACCGTGCGCGTCAGCATTTGTCTTTTGGTTTTGGCATTCACCGCTGCATGGGTAACCGTCTTGCAGAGATGCAGATAAAAATTCTTTGGGAAGAAATTCAAAAGCGTTTCCATATGGTTGAAGTTGTCGGTGACCCTGTATTGGTGCCTTCAAACTTTGTCCATGGGTTTACTGATCTACAAGTAGTACTGCACTCGCACTAGATAAGTTATGGGCGTTAGAGCAAAAGCCAGTTCTTTGAACTGGCTTTTTTTTGTTCAGACTTTGTTATCCTGCCCACGCGATTTTGAATTCCTAGGCGCATCGTATTTAGGCAAAAGTTATTTTAGAAGCTGCTTAAAACAATTAGATAAGTGAGCAGGTTTGTATAATAAAAAAGGGGAAGGGCAATGCCAACGTTTACACGCGGCGAAATAAAGATACATTTTGAAGAATATGGAGAAGGCGATCCAATACTGCTGATTGCACCTGGCGGCATGCGCTCTGCTATTTCTATGTGGCACCACGGCCCTTGGAACCCTATAGATGCGCTGCAAGGCCAATACCGGGTCATCGCAATGGATCAGCGCAATGCTGGCGACTCTGTCGCACCAGTTGCCGTAGGAGATAATTGGGATACCTACACCCAAGACCAGCTAGCGCTGATGGATCATTTAGGCATTGACCAATTTCATGTTGCTGGCATGTGTATTGGTGGCCCGTATATTCTCAACCTCATTAAGCATGCGCCAGAGAGAATCACTTCTGCGTTAGTTCTACAGACCATTGGGCGTGATGAAAATCGTGACATCTTCTTTGCCATGTACGACATGTGGGCAGAAGACCTGTTGGCGGCTAAGTCAGATAAATTTAGTCCCGAGGCTATGGCGTCTCTCAGGCACAATATGTTCGACAATGACTTGGCGCTGTTCTGCGTAGAAGACGCTTTTGTAAGTCAGTGCCAAACGCCAATGTTGGTGTTTGCTGGCAATGACCTGTATCACCCCAATTCAAGTTCAAAGCACCTAGCAGCATTAGCGCCCAATGCGCAATTGATCGACGATTGGAAAGAGGGAGCAGCCGTAGCGCAAGGTTTAGAGCGCGCATTACAGTTTTTACAGACGCATTCGTAAAAATCAGATTTCAGCCCCAGTTCTACATTTAGCAAGGTGCAGGGCACAAATATTAGTTTCCGGTATTGCCGGCGCGCGTACTGGTATAAAATGTCTGCTCTGATCGGTGAGGGGAAAAATGCCATTAAATGGCATGTACTACACCACGCCGAGAGAACTAAATAACAGCGCGAGCGGCCAAAGTGCCGTTCGCAACCGCAAGTTTTGCGGACAACAACAACTGACTATTTATAACTAAAATAAAGGACTGATCTATGTCACTGGTTGCAGTAATGGAAACAAATAAAGGCACAATTAGGTTAGATTTATACCCAGAAGAAACACCTATCACCGTTGCCAACTTCGTTAACTTGGTTGAGCGCGGATTTTACAATGGCATTGGTTTCCACCGGGTGATTCCAGAATTTATGGTGCAAGGCGGCTGCCCTCAAGGAACTGGTACTGGTGGACCAGGCTATCGTTTCGCCGATGAATTTGTACCCTCGCTTAGACACGACGCTCCAGGCAAATTTTCTATGGCCAATTCAGGCCCCGGCACAAATGGATCGCAGTTTTTCATTACCCATGTTCCTACGCCATGGTTAGATGATGCGCACACAATTTTTGGTGCGGTGCAAAGTGATGCAGATCAAGACATAGTTAATGAGATTGCTCAGGGCGATGTCATTGAGACAGTTACCATTGAAGGCGATACCGCTGCTTTGTTAGCATCAGTTGAGCAGGTTGCCGATTGGAATGAAGCTATGGGCGAAGTCTAATTAGCCCAGCTAGCGATTAGGCTCATAGGGTGAAACTATTTCTGACTGCCGAGGGGGCAGTTTAGGCATAGTCCATGTGAGCCAACTGCGTAATCCATCTTGCTTTCTTTGCGCAAGAACCTGGCAAGGTGGTTTGCTGCAAAATAGCTTTGATATCTGTTATGACCTATCAAAAAGCTCAACGCCGAAGATTGAGGGACAGGTAGAAAGACAGGTAGAAAGACCGTTAGAAAGACAGGTAAAAAGACAGGTAGAGGAATAATTAGGGGAGACATTAGTGAGCGACGATTTTCTTTTTTCCGGTTTGAAAGTTTTGGACATGGGCAGCTGGATTGCTGGACCAGTAGCATCGACCATTTTGTCCGATTACGGCGCTCAAGTAATAAAAGTAGAGGCGCCAGAAATAGGCGATGGCTACAGAGCTTTTGCAGGCATGGCATCAACGCCGACCCACGCAGAAAATTACACCTGGGAAATGGATAACCGCAACAAACGGTCTATCACCCTGAATCTCAAATCAGACGAAGGCCGAGCCATTCTGCTCAAATTAGTTGCAGAGTGCGACGTCTACGTCACAAACTTACCGCACCCCATGCGCCGCGCTTGGCAGTTAAGCTACGAAGACTTAGCGCCACTCAACCCCAAAATGATTTATGCCTCATTAACCGCTTATGGCGAGTTAGGGCCAGAAAGAGATCGTGAAGGTTTTGATTTAGTCGCCTATTGGTCACGCTCTGGGCTTATGGATTTAGTGCGCTCTCCTGGTGCGCCTCCAGCACCAGCACTGCCGGGTATGGGCGATCATCCAACTTCAGTCAGCTTGTACGCCTCAATCCTCACAGCGCTGTTCAGACGTCAGCAAACTGGCGAAGGTAGCCACGTACACACGTCGCTACTCGCCAATGGCATTTGGTCGGCCTCGTGTATTGCGCAGGGAACGTTTGCCGAAGCGGATTTCACCGACTATTACGCCAGCCAGCCCAGATTATTTGCCAGACGCATGTATGAGGCCGCAGACGGCCGCTGGATGCAGTTCAGTATGGTGCGGACAGACGAAGAAGTAGACCTGATGTTCGCGGCTATGGACCGTCCAGACCTGCTGTTAGACGAGCGCTTCGCCACTTCAGATGCCCGGCTTGAATATGGCGATAAATTGGCAGAAGAAATAGTACTCATTATCAAAGGCAAAACATCTGCGCAGTGGATGTCTGAATTTCACGCAATTGGAGTGCCTTCGGCCCTTGTCGGCCAAGTTGCCGACTTGCCCAACGATCCTCAGGTCATTGCCAACAATATGGCATTTGCTCCGCCTGCAGGCGTAGATATGCCATTGGTGATTAAGCACCCGCTCAATATTGACGGTCTAAAAACCAAAACCATGCTCAAAGCACCAGAAATAGGTGAACACACAACCGAAGTTTTGGCCGAAATGGGCTATTCCGCAGACGCAATAGCGGCACTTAAAGAGCAAGGTGCCGTTTAAGAAATGCCAAGCAGTACTTGTCCGCTGCGCCGCGACTGTTTTGCTAATTAGGTGTAAATAAATTGCCTTTAGAGTTAATTTCGCCGGCTCTGACATGTCTTAGTTTAGTTTGTGGTTAAATCACCAGACAGAAAACGTAATCTTAGGTCATTGATGCAACCTCAAATTCCCGCACTTCGAGATTTGGTCCTGATTGGCGGCGGCCATAGCCATGTTCAGGTGTTGAAAGCATTTGCCATGAAGCCTGTCCCAGGGGTACGAATTACACTTATTTCTGAAAGTGCGCTTTCGCCTTATTCTGGCATGCTGCCCGGTTATATCGCCGGTGCTTATAGCGAAAAAGACATCAATATAGCCCTTGGTCCATTATGCGTTCTGGCCAAGGCCAGGCTGATTTGCGCGCGGGTGACAGGCTTAGATCCACAACAGAACACCATTCAACTGGCCGACCGGCCAAGTTTACGTTTCGATATTTTGTCGCTCAATTGCGGTGCCGAGCAAGCCCCCGTGACCGGGCAAGGCATACGTGTCAAACCACTGAATAAATTCATACCCAAGTGGGCTGAGATCAAGCAGGGTATCCAAGCTCAAAGCAATTATGTCAGCAGCATAGCCATTATCGGTGCAGGGGCCGGTGGCGCCGAACTAGCGTTGGCTTTTAGAGCCAGTCTTCCTGCTGCAACAGAAATTCATCTTGTAGGGCCAAATTTACTCCCAGGCCATGGCGGCGGGGCAGTGAAAAAACTCAAACAGACTTTGGCGCAGAAAAAAATCAACTATGTGAGAGACCGTCTTGCTACAGAAGAAGCAAATACAACAGATGACAGCGTTAATCTAAAATTACAGTCTGCCAGTCAGTCTATTCGTGCAGATCATGTTTTTTGGGTCACTGATGTGCGCGCGCCCCAGTGGTTGAACGCTACCGGCATCGCGCAAGATGAACGAGGGTTTTTGCGTGTCGATGATCGGCTTCGCACGCTCTCTCACCCGCATATTTTTGCCGCAGGTGACGTTGCGCATTTGGTCGATCAAGAGCGCCCAAAAGCCGGGGTTTACGCCGTTCGCGCCGGGCCAATTCTTGCCAAAAATCTGGCTTTAGCTATTCAAGGGCTAAGTCTAGCTGGGCCCAGTAGTCAGTTTCGCCCCCAGCGTTATCACCTAAATTTAATCGGCTGCGGCGATAACACGGCCATTGCTTCTTGGGGCCCTTTGGCAACACGCGGGCGAGTATGGTGGCAACTCAAACAATGGATCGACGAAAAATTTATGCGCCGCTTCAACAACCTGCCGACTATGCAGGCCCCTGTTCATAAGTTGCCCAGCGCCTTAGCAGCGGACTTGCCAGACGACTTAATGCGTTGTGGCGGTTGTGGTGCAAAGCTCGCAGCAGATCCCTTGCGCCGGGTGCTAGCGCGCCTGCCAGCACAATCGTCGGTTAATCTGAAGTTGGGTATTGGCGATGATGCAGCAGAAGTGATTAATACGGGTGCAACTACGCTTGCCACAGTAGATGGATTTCGCAGCATGGTCAGTGATCCTTATCTATTTGGGCGAATAGCCGCTCACCATAGCCTCAACGATATTTTCGCTATGGCGGCAAAACCTACTGCCGCCCTAGCTTTCGTTACGGTACCGCTGATGGCTGAGGCCATGATGGAAGACGAGCTGTTCCAACTTATGAGCGGCCTAGTTGATGTACTCAACGCCCACGATGTTGTGCTGGCAGGTGGCCACTCGGCAGAAGGTGCTGAGTTAAATTTAGGGCTAACGGTACTAGGTGCCAGTGCCGGCGAAATCAGCACTAAGGCCGCAGCGCAAATCGGTCACGGCGTCATTTTGACAAAACCGTTGGGCACTGGAGTGGTGCTAGCAGGGGACATGCGTGGCCAGGTAGATAGCAAACTTTCCAGTGCCTGTATGGCTTCAATGGATCAAAGCAATTGGCCTAGTATCGCGGTGCTGGTTGCCCATGAAGTAGGGGCCCTGACTGACGTCACCGGATTTGGTTTGGCCGGGCATTTGGGCGAGATCTTGCGTGGCGCGGGTTGCGGTGTGAAGTTGCGTTTGGCCAATATACCCATACTACCCGGTGCAGAAGATTTAGTTCGCCAGGGTATTGCCAGTTCCTTACAAAAGGCGAATGCGCTGGTGCTACAAGACTATAAGTTCATTGATATTGACCACGATAACCCACGGTTACAGTTACTTGTAGATCCGCAAACTTCTGGCGGTATGTTGGCCACGCTCCCGCAAGAGCGAATAGCAGACTGTTTGACCGAGCTTAATAACCTTGGTTATCAGGCGGTACAAATCGGCGAAATTTGTGATTCTTCTATAATGGAAATTCACTAGCAAACCCACACTAGTTAAAGCGCTAGTTAAAGCACTAAATAGAAACTTCCTAGAGAATCAACTTAGAGAATCAAAGTAGAGAATCGAGCCGAAGTTGACACGGCTACCTAACCAGTACGCTCAAAGTATTCCGCCATTGCCGGCCTAAAACGGTCCATGTCGACCAAGAAGGAATCATGGCCCTGAATCGATTCCAGTGGTTTGAATATTACTTCTTCTACATGGTTTGCAAGTGCGTCTGCTAACTCTTGCTGCTGGCTAATGGGAAATAACATATCTGTAGTGACGCCAATAACCAATGCTGATTCAAGGCCTAGTCCGGTAAAGCAGCTAGACAAGCTGCCGCCGTGGTCGGCTGCGTCAAACAAATCCATTGCTCGAGAAAGATATAAGTAGCAGTTGGCGTCAAAAGAGCCGATGAATTTGTTGGCATGAGTCTCTAAGTAGGATTCAACTTCAAAATCAATACCAAACGGACTGTCTTCGTCAGTAAAACCCAAGGCCCGTTCGCGGCCAAATCGCTCGCTCCATTCTTCACCAGAGCGATAGCTGATCATGCCCAGTTTTCGCGCCAGTCGCATACCTGTCACCGGGCCGTGGTCTGCCAACAAATACTGGCCATTTTCCCAGAGTGGATCTTTACGAATGATCTCTCTTTGCAGTGAACGCAAAGCAATGGAGTAGGGTAGGCTTCGAGCGGCGGAAGAAATTGAAACAAGACGCCTTACTTTGTTTGGATGGTTAAGCGCAAAGGCCAGCGCCGTCATGCCGCCCATAGAGGCACCCACCACGGTGTGCAGTTGTTGCACATTAAAATGATCAAGCACCGTAGTCGCTGTATTTGCAATGTCTTCTACGGTAAGCACAGGAAATGTTAACCGGTAATGCTCGCCGGTCTCAGGGTCAACGCTCGCAGGCCCAGTGGAGCCAAAACAACTGCCTAAAGAGTTTATGCAAATAACAAAGTAGCGGTTGGTATCTATCGGCTTGTTGGGTCCGAGCATGTCCTCCCACCAGCCTGCCGAGGGATCAATATTGGAAGATGCCGCGTGGGCAGAAGGCGATAGTCCGGTAAATATCATTACGCAGTTGGACTGATCATCATTAAGTGCGCCCCAAGTCTCAAAGGCAAAATTAGGATTGCGCAGGACCCCACGCTTCATCAGAAAGTGACCGTCAAATTGCAGTGTTTTAAGTGCTTTCACAAATCCTCTCAAATGCCTTTAATGTGCAGAGGCTACAATAAAAGATCGCTGAGTCGGCGGCTACCCTAGGTGCTGATTCATGGTGAACGAACTTAACGGCCTAGATTCTAAAGCCCCTACTGTGGGGTAGAGTCATCCACAGAAAACGTCTGGGCAACCTGCTCTGCGTTCATCAAAACGTCGTCAATCAGCGCTAGAGCCACCTCGTCGAAAGGTATCCCTAGAAAAGCGGTAGTAGACAGCTCAATGAACAATTCCAATAACTGCTCTTCTCCCTCCACAGTATCAAGATCGACGAAGATCTTTGTAAAAAAGGCAGTGGCGGCTATTTGGCCGGTTGCGTTGAGATGAAGGAGTAACTCTTCAAGGCGAGGTTTAAGGTCGCTTTTTACTGATTCTATAGCATTCATACCGCTACATTGCATGGTTATCTGTGAACGAATCGTGAAGGGGTTAGGTAGGTTTAAACTGGTTCAAAAAAGTCTCACTGAAGTTGTTGTTTTTGCAGCTGCTTAAGTCGTAGGATGCGCACCATGACCTGATCCGAGTCCTCCAACTAGTTTTCCTCAGAGGGTGCTGCCATGAAATCTATTCTGTCGTTGTTTAATCCTGTAGTGATCTTTTTAGCGCGTACGCCCCTGCATTTTTTGTTCAGCCACAATATTGTGGTATTAAATATTAAGGGTGTGCGGTCGGGTAAAATGTATTCAATCCCAGTGAGTTATTTAAAGACCAAGAGCGGTATCATCTGCGTGACGGAGTGCGCCGGAGTTTGGTGGAAAAATCTGCGTCAAGGGCAACAAATAGAAATACAGTTAGCCGGTAAATCATTATCAGCCTACGCCACAGTAGAAGCGGATGATGCGGGCAAAATTGCCACGGCACTAGAAAAGTTTTGTCGTAGCAGCCGCGCTAGTGCGTACTTTGCTAAGGTAGCTATGACCAAAGGCCAGCCGAACGAGCACGACTTGGCGGCCGCAACACCGAAACATGTACTACTTGAAATTGCGTTATAACCCTCACCTGTGAGGCGGTGGCCCCCCACAAGTGAACGACCTAGCTACTCATAATGATCTCGCAGGTTTTCAGTTCCGAGAACTCATCGCTCCAATCTAGTCTCTCAACATATTGGGGGCGCGTGTAGCCCTCAAAATGCTCCAACATATATTCCTTCACAGCTTGCTCAAACAAGTGCAAGCCCTCGCGGACGGTTGGTGCAGTAATGCGAACTTCAATGTCAAAGGGTTCTATAGGGAACTCGTCTTGATCATAACCCCAAATATCTTTCATTTTATAGGCGATAGGGTCCACAGGCTTCAATGCCAAAGTTTTTTCGTCAACTTGTCCACCTAGGTTAGGTTCCCATATCCAATTTTCGTGCTGCATTTATTGGTTATCCTTGTTCAGTGCGCCAAATGGGGCGCTTTGTCTTTGCTCTGCGTGGAATCTTTCGAGACGACTCTTGGCAGTAACTGTAACCCTAAACTTAGCCAAGATCTCTACACGTTTTAGAAATCTATTAAAAATTCGCCATAAACCCGCAATGATCATTATTTGTCTAATATAAACTTAGACTAAACGTATTTAATTCTCGAGCAGACCGATAGGATCCTAGGCTGTGAATTGACTCAGCGAGCAGGTAACGCTCCTTGCAAAGAGCAGTTTGCAGAAACTGACTACACGAGAAGGTTGAAGTTATGGATGTACAGGTACACGAAAATTGCGCGGCTACAGCTGATTGCCAAGACAACGACAACGACACTGGCTTAAGCAAAACCATTGCTACGCGGTCTGCGGGGCTGAAAAAGCTCGAAGATTTTATTCCCCGCGCCGGCCGGGCGTATCAGGCAACTAGAAACCTAGATTACGGCATGGCCAAACATTCAAATGTCTCCAATCTTTCGCCTTATATCCGCCACCGACTCATTACCGAAGAAGAGGTACTAGCAGCCGTTCTAAATGTGCACAGCGAAACAGATGCATTCAAATTTGTTCAAGAGGTTTTTTGGCGCAGCTATTGGAAGGGTTCCCTCGAACACCGGGGGATGCTCTGGTCAGAATACCAACAAAGCCTTCCATGGAATCTAGACAGCCTCAGAAAAGACCAAAAGCGATGGACAACTTATCAACAGGCGGTTGCCGGGCAGACAAATATTCAACCATTTAATGATTGGGTGACTGAACTGCTAACCACTGGGTATGTGCATAATCACGCGCGCATGTGGTTCGCTAGCGTGTGGATCTTTACCCTGCAGTTGCCTTGGGAGTTAGGTGCAGATTTTTTCCTGCGTAACCTCTTAGATGGCGACGCAGCTTCAAACACACTGGCTTGGCGCTGGGTCGCTGGCCTGCATACTAAAGACAAAACTTATTTAGCAACCGCCAGCAATATTCGCAAGTGTTCTGGTGAGCGGTTCGCAGACACCTGTGATTTTACTTTAGGTCTGAAACGTCTGGCCACGACGGCGCAACCACAGCAAGAGAATTTGTCCCCTGGCGCGTTGCAAACCACATCAATAGATTGGCCAAAGCCCATAACCTGCGTTCTTGGGCAAAATACTGTCGCTGGGGTACTGCTAACTGAGGACGATCTATGTACAGATTTACCATTTCAGCCATCAGCGATTGCGGTACTGTCGGCAACGCCTAGGAGTACCATTGCGCCAACTAATGAGTTGGTTCAGCAATTCACTAATGCTGCGCTTATAGATAGTTTGCAGCGCCTGACTGAGGAGTCCCAAGCTGAGGTTTGCCAGCACGCCATGACGGAAGAAGAGATCGTTCATTGGGCAGTTGAGCAGAAAGTAGAACAACTGTTCCACCCTTACGCACCGTCCGGTCCCACGCAAATACGCCTGCTCAATTTGGCGCCTAAGTTAGCAGCCAAGGGCATAAAACTCACGGCGTTCATGCGTGACTATGACCGCTTGGTCTGGCCCCATGCCAATAAGGGCTTCTTTCAGTTGGGTAAGCAGATCCCGAGCTTTTTGTCAGTGATGGAGTTGGGGCAAAACCTCAGCGCAGATCGAATACTCAACGGGCTTTAAAGCAAAAGTGCAAGGTTGCTAGGCGCAATAAATTCGTAGGCAGATAACGGCATTTGCAGTAGTTTATTGGCTTGATTAAGCCAGCTAAGTGGAATCAGATGAGTCTTTCTATCAACCGACCGATAAATCGCCGTAGAGTCATTCAGGGCGTAGGCGCAAGTTTAGGTGTTTTAGCGTTGCGCGGCTTCGCTGTTCACGCCGATGAACCGGTGCATTTCACCCACGGCGTGGCCAGCGGCGATCCCTTGGCAGACCGCGTTATTTTATGGACCAGAGTCATTCCAGGATCAGGCAATCACAGTGAAGTTAAGGCAATTTGGCAGGTGGCGGCTGACGCAGAATTCACCCAAGTCGTTAATACCGGCAGTGCCACTTCCTCTAAGTCAACAGATTACACGCTTAAGGTAGATGCAACGGGGTTGCCGGCTAACAGCAGTTTCTACTATCGGTTTATCGCAGCAGGCAAAACCAGCCCCACTGGCCGCACCAAAACGCTGCCACTAGGAATGGTGGATTCGTACAAGATAGGCGTTGCCTCATGCTCCAACTATCCCCAAGGTTATTTCAACGCCTATAAGCACATGGCAGAGAGCGATTTAGACTTAGTGCTGCATTTAGGAGATTACATTTACGAATACGCCCAAGGCCGGTATGCAAGCAAAGTTGCGTTAGAGCAGTTGGGCCGAAATGTAGAGCCCACCAGCGAAATCCTCAGTATTGAGGATTACCGTATGCGTTACGGCCTATATCGTACAGATCCAGATTTGATGGCCGTGCACCAGCGCCACCCATTTATCTGCGTGTGGGATGACCACGAACTGACCAATAACACCTGGAAAGACGGCGCCGAAAATCACAACGAAGGCGAAGGCGATTTTCATCAACGCATGCGTGCGGCGCGCCAGGCATATCACGAATGGTTGCCCATCAGAACCACAGCCAATGGTGACCAAGCACCGATTTACCGCTCATTTCAAATTGGTGAATTAGCGGATCTGCATATGTTAGATACCCGATTGCACGGACGCGATCGCGGGCTAGAGTATGCAAAGGACTTAACGTATCAGACCATCACATTTGATATACGAGAGCAAAGCGCGCCAAAAATTATTTCCTCTGCGCAGGCAGCATTGTTAAAAGAAGGACAGTCGCAACAACTACAAATGCCATTTGATCTATCCAGTGGTAAGCCTGTCGCCATTACCGACTACGCCAAAATTGCACAACTAGATGCTAAGTCATTGCCCAAGGGCTGGTCTTACTTGCCAGATGTCGCCGCATTTAGAAGCGACAAACTAGACAACGCTCAGCGTACTATTTTGGGCTTCGATCAAGAACAATGGTTAGCCGATGAGCTTAAAGCTGGGCAGGTTAGAGGCTCAAAGTGGCAAATTATCGGTCAGCAGGTGCTCATGGGCCGAACTGGCATTCCGAACTTGACGTTAGACTTGTCCGGCAAGCCAAAAGAATATGTTGATTTTGTGCGGCGCTTACAAAGCTTAGAAAAACTGGGTTTACCTTTCAACTTAGATGCATGGGATGGCTACCCAGCCAGTCGCCAACGGGTTTACGAGCAGCTCATTAGCCGTGCCAGTAACCCTATTGTTTTGGCCGGAGATACCCATAACGCTTGGGCGTTTAATTTGGCAGACGATAGTGGTCAGGCGGTAGGCGTAGAGATCGGTACGCCAGGTATCTCTAGTCCCGGCATGGAATCTAATTCAGCAACGACGCCAGCAAAATTAGCCGCAGCGTTTAGGGATGCCAGTAACGAATTAGTAGATTTAGACACCTCTCATCGCGGCTGGGCCGAAATGGTCATTACACCAACTCAGATGACTAATCAGTGGCATTTCGTCGACACAATATTGCAACGCGACTTTAACGTTACAAGCTCACAAGTGCATGTATGCAAAGTAGGACATCGCAGGTTCAGCAACAGCTAAAAAAAGACGCTTAAGTTACTGGATAAATTAAGACTCAATTCTGCCAAGACAAGACAAGACAAGACAAGACAAGACAAGCAAAGGAACCAAGCCCTAGTTCATCGGCATCCGCCGAGCTACTAGTATCTAGCTTTACGTTTTTTGCATAAAACGACGAGTCTTGGTGGCAGTCCATCAGCGAATGCCATAAAGACAGAAACCCTACGTAAGCCACCGGCAGATGGCTTTGTCAAAAAATACATTCCCCAGCTCTAAGTGTCCTATCCACACGTGTCCACGGCCTTAACCCTCAGTAATTGGCCTGATTTTTTGGATTTCCGCGTTTTGCCCGCTCACTTTCTGTGAACTAGTTCACATTTTTAGAAATTACGTTGTTTTTTAAACGCCTATTTCGTCTCTTTTTGTCCCAATTTTTTCATTTGTCCACGCCTAGTCGTG